>Ga0209986_10001072_pt1 | contig 26567 bp, 24 predicted proteins | sample BlataG_FD_183168 | JGI IMG/M metagenome (GOLD analysis project Ga0209986, IMG submission 183168) | Deep subsurface microbial communities from Black Sea to uncover new lineages of life (NeLLi) - Black_00105 metaG (SPAdes) (version 2) | ecosystem: Environmental > Aquatic > Marine > Oceanic >... | reverse complement strand
CACCGCCACCTGGACCATTCGGCAGATGTCAATATTATGGTTGAAGCGATGACCCAGGGTGGGTTCAATCGGCACGGCAGGCTATTCGTCCCATCTGATGCCATAGGGAGTGAACCGGTTATGTTCTCATATCTGAAAAACTACCTTGAGGGTGTTGAGATTTTGCAAGCGGGCAAGTCCTACTCCATAGGCAATATTTCCTTCGCCACCCCAATTCGGCACATACACCCGGTAGAAACCTACGGCATGCTGTTTACCACCGCTGAGCATACCTTCTCCTATATCGCTGACAGCCACTATTTTGATGGCTTGTGTCATAGTTATAGCAGTGAGCTTTTGATTCTAAATGTGGTCTTCCTAGAGCCTCGTCCCCCTATTGACCACCTATCGGTGGCTGATGCTGAGCGTATTATTATGGAGCTAAAACCAAAGGTAGCCATTCTGACCCACTTTGGTATGAGTATGTGGCGGGCCAAACCATGGGAGATAGCCGAGAGGCTGTCTCAGGAAACCGGGGTCAGGGTGCTTGCCGCCCGGGATGGCATGAGGTTCGAGCTATCACAGCTGGATAATAGCTAAAATAAAAAATCGGGAAACAATTCATAGCTGGTTAGCTTTGAATTGTTTTTCATGTTATGTAAAAAGGGTTAGGTTAGGGGGAGGAGGGTGGTGGGGCAGGTGCTGTAACTATTCCTTTGGAAATAATTGGTAATAAAATGCAGAGCTCATTGAATAAATGGTATGTCCTGGTATTAGTCACCTTAGTCTGGCTTTTGGTATTTTCATTTGCCTGGAGTGGCGTAGCCGTCCTATTCCCGGAGATAGCCAGTGATTTAAACCTGAACTATGTTGAGATAGGTTTAATCTGGGGCGGGGTTTCAATAGGAATCGCAGCTTTTGTACTTATTGGCGGCATGCTTGGTGACCGTTTCGGAACTAGAGTAATTATAGGATTTGCCTGCTTCCTAGGCGCTATAAGCAGTTTTCTAAGGGGGGTTGCCAATAGTTTTATTGCTCTAGCCATGTTCATGGCTTTGTTTGGTGTTGCTGAAGCCGCTGCCGAGGGTAGCCTGTCCAAAACGGTAGTTACATCGTTTAAGGGGAAATCGCTGGGATTGATTAATGGCATTCAGTTCTCAGGCTTTTACCTTGGTGGGGCAACAAGTATGATGGTCAGTGCTACAATCCTTTCCCCAATGTTTGGTGGCTGGCGGGGGGTTATGCATCTATATGGGATTATAGCCATTATCATTGGAATTTTATGGGTGGTGACAATTGGAGATATCCCAACCACCTCAAGTGCTGAACCGACGGGGAGGTCATTAAGCAAGACTATTTTAAGGGTTATCCATTCCAGGGACCTGTGGTTGGATGGAATAGCACTTCTCATGTTATTCGTCTCCATTAAAGGAATTATGGGCTATATACCCATATACCTGGTTAACATAAAGGGGATGGAGATAGGTGAAGCCTCCAACATAACTTCAGCTTTTCTCTGGGGGGGAATCATAGGTGGCCTGACTCTGCCAGTGCTATCCGATAGAGTGGGAAGAAAAATCGTTTATATACCCAGCGTAGTTATAGCCGCTATATGTATATATTTAATTCCGATATTAAGCAGCCTACCACTGTTAGCTATTATTGTAGCCTGCGGGGTATTTACGGCAGGGGCGGCTACCATCCACTGGGCTGTGGTAGCCGAATCAAGGGGTATTGAGCCGGCATACTACGGCACCGCCTTTGGGCTATTAGCGACTATGGGCAGTATCGGCGGCTTTCTGGGACCGGCTATAGGCGGGATTATAGCTGAGATTGATGAGTCATTACCCTTTGTCCTGTGGGCAGGGGTACCCAGTATATCTATAATTGCATTTTATCTCATAAAAGGACAAGCTCCAGGGCGGAGAGAAGGATGGTTAGCTTATGGGGAAGGAAAATATTAAGCAAGTGCCACCACCGTTCCTCGTTTCGTATAGTATCACTAGTAAGTGTAATCTAAGCTGTAAGCACTGTTACAGTGAATCAAGCCCGGAGGCAGGCGGTGATGACCTGACCACTGATGAATTGCTCAGGGTTATAGATGAGCTAGCCGGCTGGGGCATAGGGCTGCTTGTTTTTGATGGTGGAGAGCCACTACTGAGAGAGGACTTTTTCCAAATTGCAGAGTATGCCTCAGGTAAAGGGATAACCACCGGCATTGGAAGCAATGGAAGCCTAATTGATGCCACCACAGCTAGAAAATTGATTAGCGCAGGCATTCGGTATGCGTCTATCTCCATTGATGGGGCTGACGCTGAGACCCATGATACTTTCCGTGGCGAAGCCGGTAATTTCAAAAAGGCTCTAGACGGGGCTTCAGCCTGTAAGGTAGCTGGCTTACCCTTTCAATTTAATACTGTGCTCAGGAAAAAGACCATCCCTCAGGTCTCAGACATTCTCCGTCTAGCCAGGGACTACGGTGCCTACGGTGTGGAATTATTCGATTTAATACTTGTTGGCAGGGCTAAGCGAGAGTGCCAAGATGAAGCATTAACCATTCAGGAAAGAAAGGAAATAGTGGAACGGCTAGCCCAAGCCCAGATAGACTACCCCCTGCCCATTGAGACGCCATCCTTACCCATGTATCCCCTCCTGCTTAAACTAAATGTAGACAAAGGAATTCGTCCCCAGCATATCCCCATGGAGAAACTGGTCAGGAGTGCCTACTATGGGAGAGGCTGTGCCGCTGGCAGACCTCGTGGTTACCTGGTAATTCGGAATAACGGTGAGCTTAATCCCTGCATATTTCTCCAGGTAAACCTGGGTAATGCCAAGGAGAAAAGCATCAGGCAGATATGGCAGGAATCGCCAATACTGGCTCAGCTCCGCTCCTGGGACTTGCTCAAGGGTGAGTGTGGCAAATGTAACTACCGGGATATATGTGCCGGGTGCCGAGGAAGGGCTTATGTGGCGAGCGGTGATATGCTTGCCGCTGACCCGGGGTGCTGGATTACATCGCAGGCTTAAGGCTAACTTTAATAATTTGCGTTTAGTCCAGAAATATGCAAAAATTAAGAAAGGGGCTATTGACAAAAATACTTTTTTATGATTCTATTGCGACAAGGCAAGTTTGCAAAATCAGAACAAGTGTACTATCATTAGGACAAGAATAGATATTTTATAATCAATTGTACAGCTACTCAAAGCTAGTATACTAGCCTTGAGAAACCCCTATCACAGATATGACATTCTGCAAAGGGGGGTCAAGTTCGTTATGGCAATCGAACAGAATACATCATCATTTGAAGGTATCTACGTAGCACCAGAAGCCTCTCTCTACCTCACTGCCACTCTAAAACGGGATGTTCCGACATCCGAGCAAGTGTACCCCATCCATTCTAGAAACCTTATTCGTTGGATTAGAACAGGCCTTACATCCCCTGAACTTAAACGTGTCCCAGGAAGGGAACTACTGATTACCTTTGAAGACCTAGTCTCTATGCGTGTCATCGCCCTACTACGGTCACTTGGTGTGAGTTGGCCAAAAATCCGTAGGGCGGAACGGTGGATGCGAGAAAAGACAGGCTATCGTCGGCCATTTGCTGTTGAGCGGGTATGGACTGAGACGGAGGATGTCTTTGCAGATTTCCCTGAAGGGTTTATTGCTGCGAGTCGCCAAGGGCAACTAGCATTTGTGGAATTAATTGGTCAGTATCTTCAACCCGTGGAAGACATAACCTTTATTCACCATAACGGTGTGAGTGTTGCTGCTACATGGACACCCCACAAAGATGTAATGATACATCCAAGAATACAGTTCGGTGAACCCTGTATAGTAGGTACTCGTATACGGACACGTATTCTCTGGCAAATGTGCAACGGTGGGGATTCTATTTCTTATCTTATGCGAGCTTTTGAACTTTCTGAGCAACAAATAGACCACGCATTGGAGTGGGAAAATCGTCTTCAAACCGCAAAAATTTCCTAGCTACCTGCTTGATAATGACCTAAGTCCTGATATTGCAAAGGCACTTGGCCTCTTTGACTTTGACATAAAGCACATGAGTTCCATCCCACAATTTCAAAATCGTCCTGAAGGTGTGGAAGACCCAGAAATCATATATTGGTGCAGAGACAACAGCAGGGTTTGGATTACGCATGACATTAAAGCTAGAAAAAGGCATGCAGCAGATATGAAAGCAACCCGTATCTATGTTGCGTGGATACGTGGTAGTCCTGAAGAGGGGACTACATGGCTATTTTTTAAAATGATAGTACGGACAATAGACGAGTTACAACGACTTATCAAATTTTCACATGGCGCAATACATTTTAGTATAAGTCGACGTGAGGGTACTCGTCCTAAAATAGTATGGGCGGAGTCACCTTTTGACCGCTCCAAATCCCCTAAATAATACCAACCACAACCGAGCAGTACCCCTGAGACGGATGCTGGTTTATTCTGCCAGCTTAAACTATAATCAGCGGTTTGGAGAGGGAAATTGAGCTATCTTGATAATATACTGCATCAGGTTAGCAGGCCGGCCCGCTATACCGGTGGGGAGTGGAATAGCGTGGTAAAGGACTGGGACAAAACCCGTATCAGGGTTGTCCTGTCTTACCCTGATTTATATGAAATAGGCATGTCCAATATGGCACTGCCTATCCTCTATGAGCTGCTCAATAGCCAGCCGGATGTTCTGGCGGAGAGGGTCTATGCCCCGTGGGTAGATATGGAAGCAGTAATGCGCACCAGGGGCATCCCCCTGTTTAGCCTTGAATCCAAACACCAGCTAAAAGATTTTGACATTATTGGTTTCTCCCTGGGTTACGAGCTCACCTATACCAATGTATTGAATATGCTTGACCTAGCTCAAATTCCAGTATTAGCTGGCGAAAGGGATGATTCCTATCCGGTGGTAATAGCTGGTGGTAGCTGTGCTCTCAATCCTGAGCCTATGGCTGACTTTATTGACTTTTTTGTAATCGGGGATGGTGAAGAGGTATTGCTTGAGCTAGTTGATAGCTTCCGAGATTGGAAGCGGCAGGGCAAGGGAGCGGCTAAACAGGAGCTATTTCGCCAAATAGCTACTATCCCGGGCATCTATGTGCCCAGCCTATATCATGTAGAATACGAGGCTAATGGTTTACCTAAAGGCATTACCCCGACAATAGCTGAAGCCAGCCCGACAATTCAGCGGCGGATAGTGACCAAGCTTCCTCGGCCGGTGACCAAGCCGGTAGTTCCCTACATTGAGGTAGTCCATGACCGGGGGGCAATAGAGATTCAGCGAGGCTGTAGTCGTGGTTGCCGTTTCTGCCAGGCAGGAATTATATATCGTCCAGTGCGGGAGCGGGGTCAAGAAGAGGTGCTACAAGCAACCGAGGAGCTTATTGCCAACTGCGGGTATAATGAGGTGTCTCTGGTATCATTGAGCACCAGTGATTATCCGGGCATTGATGAACTGGTGTCCAGTCTGGGCGACCGTTATGGCAACCGTAACCTTAGCCTGTCGCTACCCAGCCTGCGTATTGATACTTTTTCAGTAAGATTGATAGACTCCCTGCCTTCGGGCAAAAAGACAGGGCTCACCTTGGCTCCCGAGGTAGGCAGCCAAAGGCTACAACAGGTCATCAATAAGAGTACCCCTGAAGATGAATTTCTGGAAACAGCGGCTACAGCCTTTGACCGAGGCTGGACAAATCTTAAGCTATATTTTATGCTCGGCTTACCTACGGAAACCATTGATGATATAGAGGGCATTGTTCAGCTAGTAGGCAAAGTCAGCTCGTCAGGCATAAAGGCACGAGGAAAGAGACCTCAGCTAAGAATCAGCCTGTCCACCTTTGTGCCCAAGCCGCATACCCCCTTTCAGTGGGTAGCCCAAGAAGGGGAACAGGGGTTAGAGGCAAGGCATGAAGTTCTAAAGCTGGGCTTGCGCCGTAAGGGGGTCAGGCTGTCGTGGCCAGAGCCTAAGCTCAGCCGGCTTGAGGCGGTATTGTCACGAGGAGACAGACGATTAGGCAGGGTTATCTACCACGCCTGGCAACTGGGTTCAACCTTTGATGCCTGGAATGAGCGGCTTAATTATAAAAACTGGCTTGATGCCTTTGAAGCGGTCGGGCTGGAGGCTGATTTCTATGCCCTCAGGCAACGACCCTTAGACGAACCCCTCCCCTGGGCTCATATTGATACCGGAGTAACCACTGCTTTTCTGAAACGGGAATATCAGCGTAGCCTAAAGGCTAAGGAAACTCCCGATTGCCGTTACCAGGCTTGTAATGCCTGCGGATTAGAGCGCTGGCAACCAGCCTGCCAGCAAAAACACCAGAAGGAGGGAACTTAGATGATTTTGACCGAGTTCAGCGTTGACGGGAAGGTAGCCATCGTCACCGGTGCCGGGCGAGGGATTGGGAAAGCCATCTCGCTTGCCCTGGCCAGGGCGGGAGCAGATATAGTGGCAGCGGCGCGGACTAAAGAAGAGATTGAAGAGACGTGCCGTGAGGTCAAAGACCTAGGCAGACAAAGCCTGGCCATCCCTACCGATGTAACCAAAGCCGACCAGGTTGAGGGGATGGTGGAAGAGGTCGTCGGTCACTTCAAGCGGATTGACATCCTGGTCAATAACGCAGGGGCAGTCACCTCTAAGGCTATAGTAGGTTTGGATGGCACCCGATTGACTGAGGAGGAATGGCACAAGGTCATAGACACCAACCTAACCAGTGCCTTTCTCTGCTGTCGGGCGGTAGGTCCCCATATGTTCAAGCAGAAGAAGGGCAAGGTTATTAATACCAGCTCAAATAATGCCCAGAAAGGGAATACCGAAATCATCTCATATAACACCAGCAAGGCAGCACTAAGCATGTTTACCCGCTGTCTGGCTCTGGAATGGGCTCCGTTTAAAATCAATGTCAATGCCATCGGGCCGGGAGACTTCTATACCAAACTTTCGGCGTGGCACCACGATGACCCCAAATTGCGGGAAAAGATGATGGCGCATATACCTCTAGGTAGAGTGGGGGATGTAGGCGAGATTGGGCTGCTGGCTGTATATCTGGCTTCACCCGCCTCAGACTTTATAACCGGGCAGACAATCTTTATTGACGGCGGTGAATTAGCCTTCAGCCCTTAGCCGTCACTCAGTTTCACCTGCCAGGGGATAGATAGTCAGGTAAGGTGAGTCAGAAACTCCTCTATAGCCTGATTGACCTCTTTGGGCTTTTCAATATGCACCCAGTGGGTGGCTCCGTCAATCACGAGTGGTTTAGCCCGGTCAATGTTATCAGCCAGATACCTGGTATATTTTACCGGTGTCTTCTTATCTTCACTGCCACAGATAACCAGGGCTGGCAGTTTGATAGCCTGAACCTGCTCCATAATGTCAAACTGGTCACAACAAAGGTAGTCATTCAGGGTTACTGCTGGACCTATTTCCATTCTGGCGGCTAACAGAGCCGGCCTAACTTCGGGAGGGATAAGGCAATACTCGTCTTGCAGATATTGCCTCCAGGCAACCCGGTCAGTAATCATCCTTTCCAGCTTTGCCAGTAGGGCGGGGAGCACTCTCAGCCTAGCCCCGGCGCCGATTAAGACCAGCGCCCTTATTTCCTGACTATATTTTAGCCCATAGAGTTGAGCAATAGCACTGCCCATAGAATGACCGATAAGGACGACATCCTGATACTGGTGCTGATGAATGTAGTGCCGCAGCCAGTGAACATAGTCATCCAGGCTGGAGCAGGGCTTTCCCTGGGGGTGACCGGGGAGGGTAATGGCTTGTGAACCAGTAAAATATTCAGTCTGATATACCCACTCTTCCCCACTACCGCCGGCACCGGGAATGAAAAGCATCTTCACTTATGATTCGCCTTTTAGCCAAGACCCGCCTAAAGGCTAAGCCAATTGACCACCATCAACAATAATAGTCTGCCCGGTGATGTAGCTAGAGGCGTCAGAGGCTAAAAACAGGGCAGTTCCGATAATATCACTGGGCTCAGCCAGATAACCCAGTGGTATTGAAGCTTCAAGCTTCTTTAATTTCTCAGGGTCATTCCACAAGGGTTCGCTGAACTTAGTCCTTACCGTAGACGGGGCAAGGGCATTAACTCGTATATTGTATCTGGCTAATTCCAGAGCCATCACCCGGGTAAGCATAACTACGCCTACCTTAGCAATACAGTAGGCGCCCATCCTTTCTATGGCTTTCATTGCTGAGCGGGAGGCTATATTGATAATGTTACCCCTTTTCCGGTCAACCATCGTCTTGCCCACCGCCTGACTGCAAAGGAAGTAGCCCTTGAGGTCGGTATTAATAATTTTGTCCCAGCCATCCTCACGGAGTTCAAGTAACGGCACCATGATATTCATGCCGGCATTATTTACCAAAATATCAATGCCACCGAACTCATCCATTACCCGCTGAACCAGATTATCGACCTCGGTCTTCTTGGTGATGTCAGTCCTGACAGCCAGTGAACGCCGACCGAGCCGCTGGATTTCGTCAGCCACAGCCACCAGCTCGCCATCCTCAATCACCCGGCCACAGACAACCACATCAGCCCCGGCCTCAGCAAAAGCCAGAGCGATAGTCTTACCTATCCCCCGCTTGCCCCCGGTAACAATAGCTACTCTATCTGCCAAAGAAAGGGTGGGAATACTCACTGTTCAACCTCCGGCTACAGTTTAATGTTTAAGCGGTGTCAGTGCTTTTTTTGTCAAAGCAGGCGATAGCAACTACCCTATCCCCAGGGTCCAGCCTCATCAGTCTTACTCCCTGGGTACCCCTGCCCTGAATAGCAATGCCCTGTTTAGGGTCTTTTTCCCTCACCGGGGTGTTGATGACAATGCCCTCAGCAGAGATAATCATCAGCTGGTCTGATTGAGAGACCAGCTTGGCATCAGCCACCTCACCGCTTTTTTCAGTAAGCTTAAAGGTTCTAACCCCGCTACCAGCACGATGTTGCCGTGGATAGCTACCAACCGGGGTGAGTTTACCGAAGCCCCCAGTGGTAACGGTTAACAGGAATGCCTCTGGATAGGCAATATCCATACTGACTACCTGGTCATCAGGTGCCAGGTGAATACTGCGCACCCCGCCGCTGGTTCTGAGGCTAGCCCTTAACTTAGATACAGCGAACCTGATTGACTGCCCTTTTTGAGTTACTAATATGACATCATCCTGGTCAGTGGCTAAGTGTGCTGCCACCAACTCGTCCCCCTTCTCCAAATCCATAGCGATAAGCCCGCTACTCCGTACTGAGGCAAAACTATCCACCGCCGTCTTTTTTATCTCGCCACGGCCAGTAGCCATCAACAGGTAGGTATGTGAAGTGAAATCAGCCACGGCTACCATAGCCGTAACCTTCTCATCCCCAGTAACCGGGAACAAATTAATCACTGCCGTTCCTTTGGCTACACGGGAGCTGTCAGCCGGGATTTCGTAGCACTTAATGCAGAAGACTTTGCCCCGATTGGTAAAGAACAGCATATTATCATGATTATCAGCCACCACCAGGAGTCTTACTGCGTCCTTCTCCCTGACTACCATGCCAATGATACCCCTGCCGCCACGATGCTGGGGCTTGTAGCTCCGTGATGGCACCATTTTGACAAACCCCCTATTACTGAGGGTTACCACCACTCTCTGGTGGGGGATAAGGTCTTCTTCGCGAAAGTCCACCGCCTCTTCCCCACTTATCTCAGTTCGCCGTGGGTTGCTATATTTAGACTTTAGCTCGCCCACCTCCTCCTTTATCAGCACAAGTATTCGCCTGGGGTTAGCCAGAAGGTCTTCCAGATAGGCAATGGTTCTTACCACCTCGGCATACTCATCAACTATCTTGCGCCGCTCAAGGTTAGCCAGCCGGCGAAGCTGCATATCAAGGATAGCCTGTGCCTGCGCTTGAGATAAGCCAAAGCCAGCCATAAGGTTGCGGCGGGCTGCCTCAGCAGTTTCAGATTTTCGGATAGTAGTAATCACCTTATCTATATGGTCCAGGGCAATTTTAAGCCCCTCAAGGATATGAGCCCTCTCCTTAGCCACTTTCAGCTCAAACCGAGAGCGGCGAGTGATAACCTCATAACGGAAATCTATGTAATACTGAAGGGCTTCTTTAAGGCTAATTACCCGGGGCTGACCCTCAACCAGAGCCACCATATTGACGAAGAAGGCTGACTGCATTGAGGTATATTTGTACAGGTTATTCAAGACCCGCTCTGGCTGGGCTTCTCTCCTTAACTCAATGACAATACGCATCCCCTGGCGGTCTGACTCATCGCGTAGTTCACTGATGCCGCCAATTTTCTTATCCTTAACCAGCGTAGCTATCCGCTCTACCAGGGCGGCCTTATTTGTCTGATAAGGAAGCTCGGTAACCACTATTTGATGACGCCCAGCCTCCGGCATACTGCCTAAATAAGCCTTAGCTCGAACTACTACCCGGCCATGCCCGGTAGCATAGGCATTCTTAATCCCCTCCTGGCCGAGGATGATGCCAGCAGTAGGGAAATCAGGGCCTTTAATAAATTGAATAAGCTCATCAACAGTGGCTTCAGGGTTATCAATGAGATAAGCAATGGCATCGTATACCTCTCCCAGGTTATGAGGGGGGATGTTGGTAGCCATCCCTACCGCAATTCCGGAGCTACCGTTAACTAGCAGGTTAGGTAATCGGGTGGGCAGAACCGAAGGCTCCTTAAGGCTATTATCAAAGTTTGGCATAAAGTCAACGGTATCCTTATCAATGTCAACCAACATCTGCTCAGCCACCTCGGTCAGGCGTGCCTCGGTATAGCGCATTGCTGCCGGGGGGTCATTGTCCATGCTGCCAAAATTGCCCTGCCCATCAACCAGGAGGTGCCGCATAGAGAAATCCTGTGCCATGCGCACCATCGCCTCATAAACTGAGGTGTCGCCATGAGGATGGTATTTGCCCAGCACCTCGCCGACAATGCGGGCACTCTTCTTATAAGGGCTGGCATGATTTAGCGCCAGCCCATCCATAGCATAGAGAATGCGCCGGTGTACTGGCTTTAACCCATCCCGCACATCGGGTAGGGCACGGGAAACGATGACGCTCATAGCGTAGTCCAGGTAAGAGCTCTTCATCTCGTCTTCTACACTTACCGGTTTGACTGTGCCTAAAGTCATATTCAATTAAAACTCCTATTCCTCATTATTAGTCTTATCCTCAATGTCAGGGGATTCCTCGGGCAATAATTCTATCTCCTCCTCACCCATGGTAATATAGCCAGGCTCCTCCGCCGCTTCCTCCTCGTATGCCACCTTACGCCTAGATATTCGGTCGGTAACATAAGGTCGGATGGGGGCAAACTTCTTTGAGGGGAAGGAGAGTTGCCCTGCCTGAGAGGGATGCCGATATACCTCTCTAATGATGACAGTTACTGCGTCTTCTGTTGATTTGATGATAGTGGCGGTATAGCTGTTACCCCCCTCCATTAACTTGATAAGTCGCTGCCCATGTCTAGGTTCTACCTGCCCCAAATACTCCCCACGGCTATTGTCCACTATTAAACTGGAGCCGTCTATCTTCAAATTTACCTTACTTCCAGCCACCGTTCTGGCCAGTATCTGCGGGGGTGCCAAATGGTAAAGGTTGACCACCCCTGCCTTGCCTGTTTCCTCAATAAAATGGTGTGGCTCGACCTTATGAAAACCAGCCTCGGCACCAGCCATAGCCTCTCCCAGATGAGATAAGCGATGGAGATTTTTCTCGGCAATGGCATTATACGGGTCAAGCTGTAGAGCTCGCCCATAGGCTTCCTTGGCTTGAGAGTACTCCCCCAGCTCCATATAGGCTCTGCCCAACCGATTATAGGCGTCGACATCGTTGGGAAAGCTCTCAAGCAGGCTCTTATTGGCGGCTACCGCCTCTTTCCACCGACCCTGCATAGCTAAGGCTATTGCCTGTTTGCTGCTCTGTCGTTTAAGTCTTACCTGTTCCTCTTCCTGATATGACATCCTCCACCCCCGACTAATCAGTCTGAATATAATATTTTACTCCACCCAAGGGAGCTAAACAAGTCAATTTGACAGGTTGCTTAGCAACCTATCCCCCTGACCCCCTTCCCTTAATAAGGGAAGGGGGAGTGTAGGTAAGAGAGGGGCTTCGCCCCTCTCTAAAATCTCTTCCCCCTCTCCATAATAGGGAGATGTATTCTTTGCATGAGGGGGAATAAGGGGGTGAGGTTAATAAACAAGTCAATTTGACAAAGCTATCATAGCTATGGTAAGGTTTTTGGTCAAGGGAGATTATAGTGCGAGACAAGGTAGAAGAGGTATTAAACAAGCTACGACCCAGCCTGATAGCCCACGGCGGTGATGTGGAGCTAGTTGAGGTTAACGATGGCGTGGTAACAGTAAGGTTAACCGGAGCCTGTAATGGCTGTGCTATGGCGACCATCACCTTAAAGATGGGGATTGAACGAATCCTGAAGCAGGAAATCCCTGAGGTAAAAGAAATAGTCGCTGTCTAGGGGTAGCCTTCCCCGCCAAGGAATTAGTCTATTTCTTGGCTTCCGGCTCAAATACCCGGTGCAAGGTACGAACTGCGTCCTTGACCTGAGCCTCATTAATGATGCAGGTTATCCTTATATCCGAGGTAGTAATAAGCTGGATATTTATGCCCTGCTCGCTAAGGGCGCCAAACATCTTGGCGGCATAGCCGGGGGTACTTTTTATTCCGGTGCCTATAATACTAACCTCACCCAGCCTGGAATCACTGGTACATTCCCTGGCGCCGATTGACCTGGCTATAGGTTCCGCTACCTGCATTGCCCTATTGAGCTGGTCTTTGGTCACGGTAAAGGTTAAATCAGTAATATTATTAATACTGGCGTTCTGAACAATGGTATCTACACTGATACCGGCGGCAGCTAAAGGCTGGAAGATAGCGGCAGCAATGCCGGGGCGGTCAGGAACACCAACCACAGTTACCTTAGCCACATCAAGGTTATAAGCTATGCTTCTCACTTTATTTCGCACTTCCATAGACACCCCTCCATGAATTAATGTGCCCGGACTATCAGTGAAGCTAGAGGCTACCAGAATAGGAATATTAAATAGCTCGCCCAGCTCAACCGCCCGGGGATGCACCACTTTGGCGCCATAGCTTGCCATCTCCAGCATCTCCTCACAACCAATCTCGGCTAACTGATAGGCTTCAGGGACGAGGTGGGGGTCGGCACTATAGACACCGTCAACATCAGTATACATCTGGCACACCTCGGCTCCCAGGCTAGCTGCCAGAGCCACAGCGGTAGTATCAGAGCCGCCCCGCCCCAGGGTGGTTATATCCATCGCCTCAGTAATACCCTGAAAGCCAGCCACAATGACAATATTTCCCTTCTCCAGCTCCTTGACCACTCGTTTGGATTCAACCCTCCGAATTCTGGCTCGGCTATAGGCGGCGTCAGTCTGTATCCCGGCCTGGGCGCCACTGAGGCTGATGGCATTATAACCCATACCATGAAGAGCCATAGCCAGCAGGGTGCTGGAAACCATCTCGCCAGTGGACAGGAGAACATCAAGCTCTCTGTCACTGGGGTGCTGACTAACCTGATAAGCCAGTTTGATTAGCTCATCGGTGGTATCCCCCATAGCTGAGACGACAACCACCACCTGGTTGCCCTGAGCCTTGGTGGCGGCTATACGCTGGGCTACATTTTTAATCCGCTCAGCGTTTGCCACCGATGAGCCACCATATTTTTGAACGATTAAAGGCATCTTTTTACCTCAGAGTTCGCGTATTTTCTTGCGAAAGTAATATATCAGAAAACCTATACCTCCAACACCTAGAAATAGGTATTTGATAGCATCAGGGAACCCAAATAGTTCTTCGACAAAAACCCCTGCAAGATAAATACCGAGAAGGACTACAATTGGAATAAAAATAAAATCCCTTACGGTTTTGTCCAACTCCTTCTCCCTCATTCTCCCATTCCATGTTCATGCCTAGCAACCGTTATGCCCATGGAGGATTCAGATTATCCACAATTCACCATTGTATAACTTCAATCCCCTCCACTACTCCCATACTTTCCCATATTGTTGACCAGCCAGGTTCGGGGAATATACTCCTTGGAATAAACTCTTTACCAACATCAACCTCTACAACTTTGTCAGCATTGACGGCTTGGTTTGATGATGTGCAATCTACGTAAACTAAGCCTCGATCTGTTGTTTCAAATGCATTGAGACAGTGTCCTCCACCCATGGGAAAGTAGGAGCAAGGACCTAGTTGTACGGTAACATATGCGGCTTTTATACCTGCTGCCTCAGCATTATTATGGAGCATTTCGGCAAAATCAGCACACACAAATGCCGACAAGTCATAGGGGTGCTTATCTGTTTCATCCTCCGCTAGAAATGCCTCCAATTCTACCCACGAAGGGTTCTTGGCATCTAGATTATTGTGCAAGATTATGGGCTGCCAATCTGCTCCTACTAATATACCCCCGTTTATATAAACATAGCTTGTATCGCCTAGCTCTTTGGTTGCTTCTTCAATTGTTGAACCTGTATCCTTGGTTTCTTCCTCAACTGTTGAACCTATATCAGCAACTTTAAGCTCTGTTCTCTCTACGAATGCATCCACGGTTGTGCGGAATTGACCTTCCTCAGTTGAGAAGGCACTCATTACGCTCTCTTTAACATCCGTAGGAGATTTAATATCAAGATATACACATGAAGATATAATGAATAGCCCTGAAATTAAAAGAACCATAAAAGTCCTAGTAAAAGTTAATCTATATTTAGGTAGAGAATTCAGACCCCATACTAAAATGCCTATACCTATAAGTGAGAGGATAATACCTGTGGTGAGCTTTATATTACCGCTGATGGCAAGGCAAACCGCTGTTATTATAACAGTAGTCGTAGCAAGCACAGCTAGGAGTATTAGCACCTTTCTGAAGCTTCTCCAGAAAGTGCCTAGAGCCCTCCCTAAGGTTCGAAAGGAAAATCGCCTAGTTTTATACTTTTTATACTTATGGGCTTGTTTTGTCGCAGCCAAATGAGCAGCTTTTGTAGTTTCCTCTGGAGTCATATATCTACCATGTTTAAGGCTAGATTCCAGCGCAGGGCTCCTAAGCCTTACTTCTTTACCAAAATCCCTGCCAGGTCCATAGCTTGGGATTGGGAAACTCTTCTCACATTTCCCACACCTCCAAGACTCAAAACGCCTGTTGTAATAGATGTTAGAGCTTCCACAAAAAGGACAGAGTCCCCGTCCTTTTGGCTCTTTCATCCCTGCCCAAAACTCGTCTTCCCGCTTAGGCACAGTTTAATTCACCTCAGTATCAGCCTACTCATAATATTATACCCGGGGTCAATAAACAAGCCAGTGCTTTTTGCCTCGGCTTCGGTGAATCTCTTCGCTCCATTGGAGGTAAACCCTGCTCCCCAGAGCAGGAATGGAACCGGGTCAGGGCTGTGGGTGCGGGTCTTTATTGGGGTGGGGTGGTCAGGCATAATCAGCAGCCGAAGGTCATCCTGCCGCCAAGAGCGAAGCCGGCTTAAAACCTCCCTATCCACCCGGTGGATAGCCTCTATCTTATGGTCAATGGAGCCAGCATGAGCCGCCTCATCCGGGCCTTCAATGTGGATAACTACCAAGTCGTGCTGTTTAAATGCCTCCAGAGCGCCAACTGCCTGAGCAGTAAAATCATTATCCAGCCCATCTTTCACCCCTGGTATATCTAGTACCCCCATACCCATCATTCGAGCCAGTCCCCGCAAAACATCAACCGCAGATGTTATCGCGGCATTAAGCCTATAAATCTGCTTGAAGGCGGGCATGTCAGGTACCTTGCCACTACCCCAGAAGAGCCAAATCATTGTGGCTGGAATGTCACCGCGGGACATTCGCTTTAGGTTTACGGGATGGTCTCGGAGTACAGCCTCCGACCTAGCCATCAGGTCTCGTAACAGGTGGCTGCCCTGACCACTGGGGAGGAAGTCAGCAATGGGTTTATCCGGAATATCATGCGGCGGAGTGCAGGTAGCCAAAAGGGTATCCTCCCGCCCTTTGAGCCGGCAGATATGTCGGTAGCTGACGCCGGGGTAAAAGTGAATTTGGTCACTGCCCAGGCTCTGGTTTAGAGCGGTAATAAGGTAGCGTGCTTCCTCAGTGCTAATATGACCTGAGCTATAGTCCCACATGTTACCGTCACGGACCGCCACCAGATTGCAACGAAAAACGACATCCCCTGGGTCAATGGGGATAGCCATACTTCTGGCTTCAATACCAGCCCGACCCTGGTAGTAGACCTTTGGGTCGTAACCAAGCACCGACATGCAGGCGCAGGCGCTGGAGGGTTCCATTCCCAGCGGCACGGTGCGGACCAGTCCAAGCGTGCCTTCCTTAGCCATAGCATCCAGGTTTGGCGAAGGAGTCAGCTCCAGACAGGTCTTGCCACCACGCTCAGGTAGTGGTAAGCCGGCAGCGCCATCAATTATGACAATGCAGTATTTCATTTCTATTAACCCTATCCCCTTTATCCCCTTCCCCTTGATAAGGGGAAGGGGAAGATTTTTAAAGAGGGGCTTCGCCCCTCTTCAGCTCCGTAGCATTCCTATCCTCACCAAGGGGAAGATTTTCTGAGGAAGGGCTCCGTCCCTTCAAGCTCTCCCTTATAAACAGCCTCTTTAGCTCATAATTGTTGTCCCGGAGGTCAAATCCGATTATAATATTAGTTATCGGGGCGTAGCGCAGTCTGGTTAGCGCGCAGCGTTCGGGACGCTGAGGTCGGAGGTTCAAATCCTCTCGCCCCGACCAATACTTTCATTCCTGAAACTTTCTCTTCGCCTCCTCCCACAATGCGTTTTGCTCGTCAAAGGATAGCTGGGCAAGGTTTAGCCCACGCTGGTGGCAGAGCTTTTCCATATAGGAGAAGCGGTGGTAAAACCGCTCATTTGCCTGCCTCAGTGCTGCCTCCAGGTCAATGCCCAGTCGGCGGGCAATGTTAGCCAGGGTAAATAGCAGGTCGCCAAACTCCATCTCTTTTTGCTCCTGGCTATCAGCCTGCTTGAATTCGCTAACCTCCTCAGCCAGCTTATCAATAACGCCGTTAATATCTTCCCAATCAAAGCCGACCTGAGCCACCCGATGCTGAATTTGCTGACTGTAAGCCAGGGCAGGCATCTGCTTGGGCACGCCCTCCAGCATAGAGGTATCAGTCGCCCTCTCCGCCTGCTTCAGAACCTCCCAGTTATGCGCCACCTCGTCGGCATCCTTCACCTTGAGTGAGCTGAAGATGTGGGGGTGGCGGTGAACCAGCTTGGCATTGATGCTGCTTATTACATCCCCCACCTCAAATTCACCAGCTTCAGTGGCAATCTGGGTATGGAGAACAACCTGCATCAGGAGGTCGCCTAACTCATCACAAAGCCGGTCGGGATTGCCTTCATCAAGAGCCTCCAGCACCTCGTAGCACTCCTCAAGCAGGTTTTTCCTGAGCGAGGCGTGGGTCTGCTTTCTATCCCAGGGGCAACCATCAGGGGCACGCAACCTGGCTATAATGGCTACCAGGGTGGCAAACTGATTCAAATTCAACGGCAAAGACATTGGGCTGCCTCAATAGGGCTGGTGGTAGTAGAACAGTTTAACATAATTCTAGCATTAGCTCAAAGGTATGTACTCGTTCATATGGTTAGTGACACATTGTTTTCTTGCCTTGTCATTGCGAGCCGAAGGCGTGGCAATCCCCGGGCATTCCTAGAGATTGCTTCGGCACTTTGTGCCTCGCAACGACAATAGGAAGGGGTGCCTCACAATGACAATAGGAAAAGGCTCCTCACAATGAAGCGAACAACCAGGGCTTGTTCCCAACCTAAAGTGGAGGATACTCTTATACTTTGAACTATCACTCATCTATCTGAACTAGCTCAAAGTAGGAGTGCCCCGATGAACTGTCTCTGCCCTCTCAAAAATTCAGCGGCAGACATTGCTCGCTTTCCCTCCAGTTGAACCCTTAACACCCCTAAAACTCCATCCCCGGTATAGACGCCGAATGCCGGCTTGGCCCCTTCTCTGGTCGGGGTCAGCGCCACCACCTGCCCGGCTTCAAGGGCTCTTTCCTCAGGCAGAGGCACTGCCTCAATAATCTTGAGCTGCTTTCCCTGCCATCTGGTGTAACACCCGGGCCAGGGGTAAAAGGCACGCACCCGCCGCCATATATCTACTGCCGACAGATGCCAGTCAATCTCACCCTCCTCCTTGGAGATTGAGCTACAGTAAGTAGCCTGGGCTTCATTCTGAGGTTGAGGGGTGAGCTCACCCCTTACCCAGTGAACCAAAACCTCGTGGAGCAGGCGAGTCGCTACCAAGGAGAGCTTGGCTGTAAGCGAGCCGGTGGTATCGTGCAGTGAAATAGAAATCTGGGCTCTGGCTAATATAGGACCGGAATCCAAGCTCCTATCCATCAGCATAATGCTAACCCCGGTAAACTCGTCACCGGCAAGGATAGCCGCTGCCACCGGCGAGGCTCCGCGAAATCTAGGTAGTAGCGATGGATGGATATTAATGCACCCGCAAGCGGGGATATCTAGAACCGACTGTGGCAGAATTTGACCATAGGCAAATACCACGATAGCATCGGGGTGAAAGTCAGCCATTTGCGCCACCACCTCAGCCCTCTTCAGGCTATCTGGTTGCATCACCGGCAGCTTCCAGGCGGAGGCTGCCCTTTTCAGGGGAGGTGAAACCAGGGAACGTCCTCTACCCACCGGTTTATCCGGCTGAGTATAAACAGCCACTACCTGATATTGATTAAGCACAAGGTGTTCAAGGCAAGGAACGGCAAAATCAGGGGTACCCATAAAAATAACTCGCAATTTTAGCCTCCTACCACTAGATTCTAGCATTAAAAATTTTTCCTAACAAACCGGGGCATTTTTATATTTGTCGGGTAAATATCAGGTAAAAAAACAAGCCTGATAGACTTAGCAAGGGAAAAGAAGGGCTAAAAACGCCCCGCAATCAACACTAAAACGCTTGCTATCCAAAATGCCCGCTGGTATTACTAAGGTAAATTTTGGACAATTTTCCTCCTAGAAAAATTTTGCGGCATCCGGCCGTTTTATATCTATGATGTAAATATCAGGTAAAAAAGCAAGCCTGACAGACTTTTTAAGGGAAAACAGGAGCTAAAAATGCCCCAAAACCAGCACCAAAAGCTTTGCCAAGCAAGATGCCCAGTATTATTCTAGTAGCATCCCTCAAAATTTCCTCCCTCAATCCTCAGCTAAGCCGGCTACACTCCCCACGCCCCCCCAGCGTGAAATAGTGCTTCAACTCTATAGCATAAACCAGTGACTTTTAAGGGTCAAATAATAGAGGGGGATTTAATGGGAGCTAGGTCAGCACAAGAAATCTGGGAGGCCGCCCTGGGGGAGCTGCAAATCCAGGTCAACAAACCAAACTACCGGACCTGGCTGGAAAAAACGGTAGGCTTAAGTTATCAAGATAATCAGTTTATTGTAGGTGCACCTAATCCCTTCGTCGCTGAATATCTAGACAAGAACCAGCGCTCATTAATTGAAAAAACACTCATTGGACTTACCCACCGTGATGTCAAAGTCCTTTTCTCGGTAGATGCCAGGCATCAAAACTCACCAGGTAGCTATAGAAGCCGAGAAGAAAGCCTTCCCATGTTTAACCCCAAATATACCTTTGATTCCTTCATTGTCGGTAACTGTAACCGTTTAGCCCATGCTGCTGCCCTAGGGATAGCCGAAAACCCAGGGCATAGCTATAATCCGCTGTTCATATATGGGGGGGTGGGTTTAGGCAAGACGCATTTACTGCAAGCGATTGGTCATATGGCTCAAGCCAGCCATATTCAGGTAATTTGTGTTAGCGGTGAACAGTTTACTAACGAGTTTATAAATGCTATTCGGGAGAAGAAAACAGAGGAATTCCGCAATAAGTATAGAAAGGCTGATATGCTGTTGATTGATGACATCAACTTTATCAGCGGCAAGGAGCAGACAGAGGAGTGCTTCTTCCATACCTTTAACGAGCTACATAACGCTAATCATCAGCTGGCTATTACCAGTGACCGCCCGCCTAAATCATTGTCCTTATTACAGGACCGACTTCGCTCCCGTTTTGAGTGGGGGTTGGTAGTTGATATTCAACCACCAGATTTAGAAACACGCCTGTCTATTCTACAATCCAAGAGTGAGCGGGAAGGAACAAATATCACTTCAGATGTACTGGAGTTTGTTGCCCAGCAAAGTCAGCAAAACATAAGGGAGCTAGAAGGCAACCTAAACCGGGTTATTGCTTACATCAGACTGACTAGGGCTTCAGTTACCATTGAGCTAGCCTCACGAGCACTGGAGAGCATAGCCACCAAGGCGGCTAAAGGTGCTTCTACCACCCTGACTCTAGTCATAGAGGCAGTAGCTGATAGCTTTCAGCTAACACCTTTAACCTTAAAAAGCAGGAATAGAGATAAGGAAACTGCCTTAGCCCGACAGGTAGCCATGTATCTTCTCAAGCAGGGAACCAATTGCTCGCTGGCTGAAATTGGTCTGGAGCTGGGGGGCAGAAACCCATCAACTGTCAGCCATGCCTATGAAAAAATAGCCAGTGATATTGAAACCAGCCCCTATTTGAGGCATAAAATCTTAGACATCCAACACAAAATAAGTCCCAAGCACAAGAACGGGAATTATTAATAACCCTGTCTTTTCAATATCTCCTATAAACAGCTGAAATCTTGCATAACTTTTCTCCACTTTTCATAAGTGAGGAAATTTGTTGATAAACCCAAAGAGTCCCAAGATAACTTTCAGCCCTCAATTTACCTAAAGCCCAAAACTTAACCCTTTATTAATATGGCATTAACCGATATTCTATATTATGATTATTGATATAATATAAGATAATTAATGGTCTAATTAGTATATAATAATTATAATTGGAGACTTATAAAAGGGATGGGGGAGCTTATTACTCTTAATTACAATGCTTGATAGAGTGAAAATAGAGGTAAAGGCTGGTGCTGGGGGGGGTGGAGCCATAAGCTTCCGGCGGGAGAAGTTTGTTCCCTTTGGTGGTCCTAATGGTGGGGATGGTGGGGGTGGGGGGGATGTAGTGATTACAGCTGACCCTAGTGTTGATAGCCTGCGTTTGCTTGGGCGAAGAAGGCTTTATAGAGCGGCGGATGGTATGAATGGCAAGGGTAAGGGGAAGCACGGCAAAAGGGGAGAAAACCTGATATTGACTGTGCCGGTGGGCACGGTGGTGTCGCACAAGACACAGATAGGTAGTGATGCCCTTATAGCTGATTTGAAGGAGCCTGGTCAGCAGGTAGTGGTAGCCAAGGGTGGAAAGGGGGGACTGGGTAATACTCATTTTGCTTCATCTACTAATCAAGCCCCACGGATTGCTCAAGACGGGGAAAGCGGAGAAGAGAATTCCATAATACTGGAAATGAGGCTGATTGCTGATGTTGGCATTATCGGCTACCCCAATGTAGGTAAGTCCACCCTGCTGGCAGCGGCTTCGGCAGCCAAGCCTAAAATAGCCAGCTATCCATTTACTACTCGGGAGCCTATTCTGGGGGTAGCTGAGGTGGGTCAGCGAAGCTTTGTCTTAGCTGAGATTCCAGGGCTAATAGATGGTGCCCATCTGGGTCGGGGTCTGGGGCATGATTTTCTGCACCATGTTTTGCGCACCAAGATACTCATTCATCTGGTAGATGGTAGCTCCTTATCTCCGGCGGAAGATATGATACGGGTAAATGCTGAGCTCAGCCTGTTTGATTCGGCTCTGGCGCGAAAACCACAGCTAGTAGTGGTAAATAAAATTGATTTGCCCGAGGTGCAGGCTCGGTTAGCTGAGATAGAGGGTGTCTTTAGTGGGGCTGGAATTACAGCCCATTTCATTTCAGCGGTAACCAGGGAGGGTGTTTCTGAGCTTATGGCTGAAGCTATGAAGCTACTGAGCCAGGTTACGGCTGAGGCAGAAACTGGTGAGAGGATTCCACAGAAGGTTTTTCGGCCTCAGCCTAGGGGTATAACGCCTAGGGTGCGTAAGGAGGGGAGTACCTTTATCATAGTGGCGCCTGAGGTGGAGCGCATCGTGGCTAGGACAGATGTAACCAGCCCTGAGGTGCGCTGGCAACTCAAGAGACAGCTTGTCAGGCTGGGGGTTAGCCAAGCCCTGGAGAAGGCAGGGATTAAGCCGGGTGATAGGGTTCGTTGTGGGAATTTAGAATGGGACTGGTAGTAGTAGAATGAATATCGGTATACTTGGGGGGAGCTTTGACCCGATTCATAACGGGCATCTGCTTATGGCTGAGGAGGTAAGAGCCAGTTTGAATTTGGCTGAGGTTGTTTTTATGCCGGCTGGTCAACCGTGGCTAAAGGTGGATAGCCCTATTCTGCCTGCCGAGCACCGGGTGCAGATGGTGCGCCTAGCCATTGGTGATAAAGCCTGCTTCAAACTGTCTACCGTGGAAATAGAGCGGGCTGGTGTAACATATACCGTTGATACCATTGGTGAATTAAGGGCTCAGCTTGGGCTTGGGGATGAGCTATTTTTCATTTTGGGTTGGGATAATTTAGCTCAACTTCCCCAGTGGAAGGAGCCGTTGCGGCTTATTACTATGTGTCGGCTAGTGGCAGTCCCCAGACCGGGCTCTCCAGCTCCTGACCTTGAAGCTCTGGAAGTTGCCATACCTGGCATATCTCAGAGGGTAGTGATTATGGATAAGCCGGAGATAGATATCAGTGGCTCGGAGATTAGAAACCGAGTGGCTCAGGGTCTGCCCATTAGCCACCTCGTGCCTGAGCCGGTAAGTAGATATATCGGGGAACACGGATTATATACTAAGGCATAGACGCTAGACGGGAGGTTGCATTATGGAGACAGACTCTGGTTTGGAGTTGGGATTAAACACTGAAGGCGCCAGAAGGATTAGGGAAATCGCCAGCGAGGTTGGGGCTTTCCTGCGGGGTGAGTTTACCCTTACCTCGGGGAAGAAGAGCAATTATTACTTTGACGGTAAGAAGGTAACCCTGTCCCCGGAAGGGGCGTATCAGGTAGGCAAGGCAATATTTGACCAACTGGTGGGGGTGGGGATTGGTGCTGTCGGTGGGGTGCCGGTAGGCGCTTACCCTATGGTAGCTGCAGTAGCCCTGGTCAGCCACCTGGAGGGGAAGCCAATTCCGGCTTTTATGGTGAGGGAAGAGACCAAGGAGCACGGGACCAAAAGGAAGATTGAAGGTCATCTTAAGGAAGGTTCCAGGGTGGCTTTGGTTGATGATGTTATTACGACTGGGGGCTCATTACTCAGAGCGATAGAGGCGGTGGAAATGGCGAAGTGCAAGGTGGTTAAGGTTGTGGCACTGGTTGACCGGCACGAGGGGGGGAGCGACAGGCTCAAGCAGGAGGGCTATGATTTTAGTGCTATCTTGCATCTATGGCCTGAGAGATAGGGGAATGGGGGGAGGCTTATTTTAGAAGAATCGATGCCTTGACTTTTATGTAGGCTAGGTAAGTTAAAAGTTCCTCCCACTCTTCGTCTGATAGATTAATTAAGAGGTCAGGCGCTTCTTTTCGCTCAGTGGCTAATGTTCCAGCAAGATCCATCTTAATTTTACCTATTGTGATAAAAAGGTGGTTTTCAGGAATATCAAGAGGGCCACTGAGCTTTGTTATCACTCTATCTGTGGGGTCCCTGTTACCAGTTTCAAGTTGACTAATATAAGACGCACTTATCCCGGCAAATTTAGCAAGTTGGTCTTGTGTGTATCTCGCCTCTTTACGAAGCTTCTTAAGCTCTTGACCAAATAGATTCTGTTTTTCTGTCATATTAGTCCCTTAAAAGCCTACATGAAAAAATTAACAAAAAGTAACATAAATGTCAAGTAAAGTGTTGATTTTATTTATAATTAGAGGTATAATTAATAAAAGGAGGTGATGATTATTTACAAAAAGTGTAATTTTGCAGTTTCCATGGTTTGGTGATATACTGCTAGAACCTCCAGTGTTAAATCCAAAAAGGAGGGGAAAATGCAAGAAGCTGTAAACCTTGATACTTTACTAAAGCGTCCCACCCCGCAAGATGTTATTGGTGCCATTTTTGCCTATTCTGGGTTGGAAACATTTCCGAGCGAGAGGAAGCAACTACACAAGTTTATACGAGAGGAGAAAAGAGGCGAGGGAGCAGAATTACTAGAGCCGTTCGTTTTTTCCGAGGGAGTCGACCTTTACCCGTTTTCCCGACCGCTAGAGAGTGTGCTTATGCAATTACAGCTTGGAGGATGGCTCTCTGCCAAAAATCCAGAGTACGATAGGTTTGGGGTGACCAAGAGAATAAGGGAAGATATTAAGAAGAAGGTAGGCAAGCGTTTCTCTCCAGAACAATTGTCCGTACTGCAAAAGATTGGACAGGAATTCCGAGATTTTATCCGGAAGTAAGGCAAAAACCAAATGCCTACTGATTTCGAGGATGCGATCGAGGATTTTGTTAATTCTTCATTAGATGGTTACGAGCCATCAACGCCTCTTGACCGAAGAAAAGCTATTCATGATGCTCTCTGGGGAACAATTACGCTATCACCAGCGGAGATTGCCTTACTAGATTGCCCATTACTACAACGCTTGCGCTCAATTCACCAGACAGGTTTTGCTTTCTATGTATACCCGTCTGCGAATCATTCTAGATTAGAGCACTCCATGGGAGTTCTAGCCATAGCCACAAGGCTTGTCGAAAGCCTAAATTCGAAGAGGGGTCCTCAGTTTATTACGTCGCTAGAGAGGCAGCAGCTACGGCTGGCAGCCCTTCTCCATGATTGTGGACATGGCATTCTGTCGCATATTTCGGAACACTTCTATGAAAAGCACCACTGGATTACCGATTCAAAAAAAGACCCTAAGTACCAGGCAGCGAAAGCACATGAATTGATGTCTTATATGATTGTGAAGAGTAACGCGTTCGACCAGTTCTTTAAGAGAATCCGAGAGAGGTATGGTGAAGGCGATAAAATAATCGGCTCCATAGACTCTGCCAAGTTAAAGGAGATTGCTGGACTGATAATCGGGCGTCCCCCTTATCCCGACAAAGCTTACTTGGCTGGGATTATTAACGGGCCTTTTGATGCGGACAAACTGGACTACATAGCGCGGGATAGCTATTTCACTGGTTTGAAGCTTGCGGTCGATATTGAGCGTCTGCTATATGCGCTAGATGTTGCCCCTGTCGAAACGGAAACAGGAATGGAACAGCGTCTGGTTGCGCTTGCCTCAGCCGCTTCGGTGCTGGAGCAAATACTCTTTAGCAAAATTCAGCTATACCCCGCTTTATATCAGCACGCCAAGGTTAAGGCTACAGACTCAATGCTCATCACATTTTTGGAGTACATACGGGACCTCTATGGTTCATTGAGTAAGGAAAGCAAATCACAAATATTACTATCTACTCCAACCGATTATTTAGGGTTTACTGATTATGATTTGTTGAATGTTCGCCTACATAAGGATAGCATTCTGCAAAATACAATACGTTGTCTAAGGGACAGACAGCTATGGCTAAAAGCCTTGGTCATATCCTCGAACACTGTAGACAAGAATATGGATAACATTACTCGCTTGATCGCAAGCGGGTATCGGCAAGATACCCAAGACATTCTTGACAGCCTGAGAAAAGAAATACATTCTAGGATACCTGACAGTCTCAAGGGAACGTTATATGATATAGTCGTAGATTTCCCAAATTTGGCCCAACTTAATGAAGCAACATTACAGGTAGTTCTGCAACCGGATGATAAAGTTGTTCCTTTGAACAGCCTTTTTCCTACCCACGATTGGCTTGAGACATACGTAGCCAAGAAATGGAAAGGGCATGTTTTCTGCCCGGAACACCTGCAGCGCGAAGTTAACAAGGCAGCAATCGAAGTTCTTGAATCAAGATTAAAAGTGAAGTTTAATCCCCTAGCAACTGATCTTGCGAATATACGCTAATAGTTACGGGTCAAATATCCAGGTTCTTGACACTCCTGGCGTGGGCCTGGATGAAGGCTTTGCGGGGAGGAACCTCTCCCCCCATTAGCAGGTGGAATATGTGGTCGGCTTTGGCAGCGTCATCAATATTTACTCCAGCCAGAGTGCGGGTGGTGGGGTTCATAGTAGTTTCCCATAGCTGCTCAGCACTCATCTCTCCCAGACCCTTGTAGCGCTGAACTTCCACCTTTTTAGCCTCTTTCAGCTTGCGTAGCACCTCTTCCTTCTCTTGCTCGGAGTAGACCCAATGCTGGAGTTTGCTGGTGGAGACACGGTAAAGGGGTGGCTGGGCGATAAACAGATGGCCGTGGCTGATTAGCTCTACCATGTGTCGGAAGAAGAAGGTAAGTAGCAGGGTGCGGATGTGAGAGCCATCAACATCAGCGTCAGTCATAAGGATAACCCGGTGATAGCGGAGTTTTGATAGGTCAATTTCATCGTCTATGCCTGCCCCCAGAGCAGTAATGATGGCGCGGATTTCTTCGTGAGCCAGCATCTTATCTGATGGAGCCTTTTCCACATTGAGGATTTTGCCCCGCAGGGGGAGTATG
>Ga0209986_10001069_pt1 | contig 26601 bp, 17 predicted proteins | sample BlataG_FD_183168 | JGI IMG/M metagenome (GOLD analysis project Ga0209986, IMG submission 183168) | Deep subsurface microbial communities from Black Sea to uncover new lineages of life (NeLLi) - Black_00105 metaG (SPAdes) (version 2) | ecosystem: Environmental > Aquatic > Marine > Oceanic >... | reverse complement strand
AGCCTGTCCCCTTTTTATATGTCCCCTTTTTATATTATTTTAGGATGTGTTTTAATCTATCCATAGAGATGTTGCTTCCGGTGAGAACAAGGGCAACTTTTTTACCTTTCAACCTCTCTTTTATCTTTAGAGCAGCAGCAAGAGGAGAGGAACTAGCTTCCTCCGCTAGGTTTCTTATTAGCTCCATATAGATGAGGATAGCTTGGACCATCTCTTCTTCTGAGACAAGAATAAAATCGGTTAAAAAATCCTGGAGGATTCCCTGGGTGAGTTCAAACCCCACTTGAGTGGCCAATCCCTCAGCAGCAGTTTCCATCTTGCCCTTGACAATCTTCTTCGCCTTCCAGGAAAGATAGGCGGCAGGCGCTTTCTCTGCCTGAACGGCTATTACCTCAACATTCGGGTTCACTGCTTCTTTGACTAAACAGCACCCTGAAGCACCGCTTCCTCCTCCTACAGGGACGATAACCATATCCAGAGAAGGACACTCTTCGAGAATCTCCAAAGCATAAGTGCCTACTCCTGCTATCAAATAGGGCTCATTGGCTGGATGAATAAACCGTACCTGCCTCTCTTCCGCTAGCTTTCCTGCATAATCCTTTGATTCATCAAAAATTCGTCCAAAGAAAATAATGTTCGCCCCGAGGCTCTTCACGGCTTTTACTTTTGTCGGGTTCGCCTTTTCGGGCATCACAATCGTTGCAGGAACACCAAAAAGACTGGATGCATAAGCTATGGAAAGCGCATGATTTCCGGTTGAGGCAGTCACCACTCCTTTTTCTTTTTGTTCACGCGTCAAATGAGAGATAAGGTTGATTCCCCCTCTGACTTTAAAAGCACAGGTAGGCATATAATTTTCATGTTTAATATAAATTTTAGCATCCAGAAGCTGGTTCAGTTGAGGGTAGGAATAAAGAGGAGTGCGGAAAAGGTAGTTTTTTATTATACTTCTTGCTTCAAGAACATCCTTAAACGTAGGTCTTTTCATTTTCATCGTCATATATCTTCTTTTATTTTTTCAGCAAATTGACCAGGTGCTGCTTGTTGGGGAAAAGAGCTGGTGTGCCTCCGGTATGAAAGAAAACAATCTTATCTTCTTTTTTAAAATAGCCTTTCTTAACAAGATCAATAAGAGCAGCCATGGCTTTGCCAGTGTAAACTGGATCGAGGAAAATACCTTCTTTGATGGCAACAAATCGAATGGCTTCTGAAACTTCTTTGTTTAAAATTCCATAGCCTTCTTTTATATACTCATCAAAAATGATTATATCTTCTTTTTCTACCGCGATATCCAGGTTTAAAGCCTTTACTGTATCACGGGCAATAGTTAAAACCTCTTTCCCGTAGGATTCTTTCTCCTCCGAAACGCTGATGCCCAAAATCCTCGTGTCTTCTTTTAAAACTTTTGCACCCACAGCCAGGCCGCCTTGAGTTCCTCCTGAGCCTGTGGCGTGAAGAACATAATTGATTTCAAGAACCTGTTTTTCAGCCTGCTCCAGCAGCTCGACAAAAGCGTTGACATAGCTTATAGCACCCAGAGGCTTCTCCATCGAGCCCCCAACCATTGAACCGCCGATTGGAGCTACATAAGGTGTATGCCCCCATTCTTTTACTTCTTTCTCTAAAGCTTCGACTATATCAAGAATATCATCTATCCTCGCCGCTTTTCCTTTTTCGGCTTCCTTTATTATGACATCTGCGTCCAGGATATAATCAAGGAGAAGATTCCCATCATATTCTTCAGGGAGATCATATGTTTTAAACAAAAGAAGGATGGGCTTTATGCCAAATTTTCGGGCTGCAGCCGCAGTCTGAAGGCACCAGTTCGATTGTAAGCTTGCCCAGGTGATAATGGCGTCCGCTTTCTTGCTTAAAACGTCCTGGATGATAAATTCCAGCTTGCGTGATTTATTACCGCCAAAAGCGAGACCCGTCATGTCATCTCGTTTTATGTAGATTTCAGGCCCGCCGAGTTCTTGAGAAAGATTTTCCATTTTCTGCAAGGGTGTGGGCAAATGAATCAAATTTTTCTTCGGAAAATCTTCAATTTTCTTTTTTATCTCAAGTATGGAAAAAGCTGCCATTTTTTTCCTCTGAATGATAACTTTTATATCAGAAATAAGAGTTTAAATCAAAGTAGCGGTGGGCTTGATAAATCAAGCCCCTACACAACATGAATCAAGCTCATCCAGAAATGAGTATTTTCTAACTAATCAGGATATTTATTAAAAGCTTTTCCAGGCTTTTGTGATCTCTTTTGCTTTTCCATACATCCAGGTACGAATTCTATCCCCGTAGAAATAAAAAATGGGGATGGCAATCAGGATAAAGATTGTTGAGGTTATGAGCCCGCCAACAGCCGAAAGTGCCAGGGATGACCAGATCTGCCTTTTTCCCTCTTCTACCTGGATCAAAACCATAGGAAACATTCCTAAGACGGTTGTGACTGTTGTGAGAAAAATGGGTCTGACCCTTTCTCTTGCTCCTTTCAAAACTGCTTCAAGGAGAGAAAGACCCTGCCTTCTTCTAAGATTAATATGATCGACAAGGAGGATGGAATTGTTGACCACTATGCCTCCCAGCAGAATAACACCTATATAAGCTGAGGAATCAAACGGAAAGTCAGCTATAACAAATGCCACGAAAACTCCAATCAAGGCCAGGGGCACAGCTAAAAGAATGAAAAAAGGATGGATGAGCGATTCATAAAGAGAAGCAAGAATCATGTAAATGATTATAAGAGAAAAGATTATGGCAAATTTTATCTGCCCTTTTTCTTCTTCAGTCCATGCCCATGTCTCCTCTAAAGTGGCGGAGAAGCCCGGAGGTAAATTTAATTTTGAAAAAACAGCCTCTTTATATTTCTGGGCAGCCTTACCGGGTCCTCTGAACTCCCACATTATTGTCTGCTGGAATTGCTGGTTTTCCCTATCTATGGAGCCAGCAACAGGTCTTTCCTCAAGTGTCGAAATATCCGCCAATCTCAAGTATTCTCCTCCTTGAGTTCTGATAATGGAATCTTGAAGGGACTTGAGGTCCATCTCATCTGCCTCGGGAAATTTTATAGAGAGGTCCATCTCTTTGCCGCCAATCTTTATCATCTGCCGGGAAGAAATCCTTCCCCTGATAAGGGACCCGAGATGATAGTAGAGGTAGGGAAGATTGATATCATATTTTATCAAAGCTTCTTTATCTATTTTTAAAACATAGGCAAACGTCTCGAGCCTCCAGCCATACCTGCTGGAGACAGTTATCACTTCTTTAATTCGGGGATTTGCTTTCAGCGTTTTTTCCACGGCTGAAGTTATCTCCCTTAATTTTTTCAGATTATAGCCATAAAATTTTATCCTCGAATCATAATAAGTGAAGGTTCCATAGGAAGAAGAATAGTACTGCGGATCAAATCCCATAACATAAACACTTATCCCTGCAAAGTTTGTGGCAAGCTGAATTAATTCCTCTTTCAAGACATAAGGACGGTGAGAATACTCTATATGAGAAGGAAAGGTTATAAGGAGGTATCCATATTCTTGAAAAACTCTTGCTTCCATTTTTTTCTCATACTTACCTTCTAAGACCTTGTCTTCAAATTTTCTAACAATAGCGTCTGTCCTTTCTATAGGTGTCCCAGGAGGCGTTTGGATACTAACCCTAAGCACTTGCTCTGAAAACCATGGAAAAAAATATCCTAAAGTAACTTCTTTCTTGAACCACTTATAGCTACCAAAAAAGAGCAAAACTATAATAATTATAATTTCTACAGGATGGCGAAGAAAAAATCTTAATGATTTCTCGTAAGCGCTTCGGATCCGCTCTTTTCTTTCCTTTCTTCCCTTCTTCAGCAGCTTTGGACTCAGGGCGGGAATAAGAGAAAAAGATACAAGCAAGGAAGCTGCAAGTGCAGAAGAAATGACAATGGCTAAAGGCAGATAATAGATTTTAAGCCGGCCTTGAAAATAAGCAAAGGAAAAAAAGACGCTCATCGTGGTCAAAGTCGCTGCAAGAACAGGCAGGAATACTTCCTTTGAACCTTTAATTGCAGCCTGAACAGGAGAAAATCCTTTTTCTCTATACCGCAGGACATTCTCAAAAACAACAATGGAGTTGTCCACAAACAGACCAAAGCCCAAAGCCAATCCTCCCAATGTCAGCATATTGAGAGATATTTTTAGAAAGTAAATAAGATTAAAAGTTATCAAGACAGAAAAAGCGATGGAAGAAAGAATAAGAAGAGAAGGCTTAAAATTTCTTAAGATTAAAAAGATAGAAATAAAAATCACCGAAAGGATAATTCCCACTAACAAATAAAGATGCTTCAAATCCCGTAGAATTTTTTCGCTTTCGTCATTTACAATTCTGAAAACCAGGTCTTGAGGCAATTCTCTTTTTACGGCTTCCAGTTTCATTTTGACCCTTTTGGCTACTTTTAAGGTACTCGTTGCCGGCTCTTTCAAGATGGTTAAATCGATTGTAGGCTGGCCGTTTATCCTGAATATATAATATATCTCACCATAGGAAGGAACAGCTTGAGCCACATCCTTTAATTTAATCGGGTTTTCCCCTGAGTAAGCGATTATTATCTCCCCTAATTCCCTTGTCCCTCTAATTAAGTTGGAAATTTTTAAGGTGTACTCCTGGCTTCCTCTTTTTATCTTGCCGACTGGAAAGGTTTGATTGGTTCTTATTAAAGCACCATAAACCTGGTAAGGAGATAAATTGAGAGCTTTAAGCCTTTCTCTGTCCAGGATGACTTTAATCTCAGGATCAGATCCTCCCCTCACCTCAACTCCAGCTACTCCTTTTATGGAACCAACCCCAAACTCTATCTTTTCCTTTACCAGCTCTCTCAGCTTATGAAGGGAGTAATCCCCTGAAATGGAGTATTTGAGGAAATCTTCGGTTCGGAAATCTTCAGGAACATAAGGTATAACCTGGGGTGGCCTTGCTCCGTAGGGAAGTTCATCTTTTATCCTGGAAATTTCTTCTCGAAGGGCAAGGGTGGCAAACTCCATGTTGGTTTTGGGATCAAACTCCAGGGTAATCCGTGAACGGCCTATCCTGGAGGTGGAGGTAATCTTTGTTACCCCTTTAATCCTGGATGCAACCTCCTCCAGCGGAGAGGTAATTTGAGTTTGAATAATTTCAGGGGGAACGTCACTCCAGGATGTATCTATGGTTAATCTTGGATACTCTTCTTTTGGTGCTAACTCAAAAGGAATATTGAGGAAAGAATAGATTCCCAGGAAAAAAATAGCCACAAAAAACATGGCTGTGGCGATCGGGCGCTCAACAAATATCTTCATTTTTTAGATAAAGATTTCCTCTTCTCGGCGAGTTCATAGGCTATCGGAATAAGGATTAGGGTTAGGAAAGTGGCTAGAATAAGCCCCCCTATGACAGAGATGGCTAAAGGCTGCTGTAGCTCCGCACCTCTTCCCAATCCCAGAGACATGGGAAAAAGGCCAAAGGCGGTAGTAACTGTTGTCATCAATATGGGTCTCAGTCTCACCCGGCTCGCCTCCATAATGGCTTCCCTGGAGCTTAATCCTTTCTTTCTAAGCTGGTTTGTGTAATCTATTTTTACGATAGCGTCATTGACCACTATCCCGGCTAAAACAACCATTCCGATCACAGAAATAACGTTTAGAGTTTGGCCTGTTAAAAATAAAGCCCAGATAGCACCTGTAAGGCCCATGGGCAGAGTGAACAAAATCAAGAAAGGATGAAGCAGAGATTCAAATTGAGCAGCCATGATCATATAAACCAAAAGGACCGCCAGGGAGAAAGCAAAAATGAGGCTTCGAAAAGATCGGCTCATCTCTTCCTGCTCCCCGCTGAAGATAACCCTGTAACCAAAAGGTAAGGAAAGTTCATCGATTTTATCTTGAATCTTGGGGACAACCTGGCTTATCTTTGCGCCCCGAAGATTAGCTGTTATTACTACTTCCCTCTGTTGGTTTTCTCTCCGGACCTCCTTAGGCCCCTTGGCCATCTCATAGGAAACTAGCTCTCTTAAAGGAATAAGGGATCCTCTGTATTGAATATGCTCATCCAGAAGGGACTCGATGTTGTCCCTTGTTGCTTCCTCCATCCGAACCAAAATGTCGTACTTTTTTTCCAACTCTTTAAATTGAGTAGCCACCTTTCCTCGTACAGCATCTACAAGAAACTCGCCAATTGCTTGGGGCGAAATGTTATATTTTTCCAGCGCATCTTTCCTTATCGTTATCAAAAATTCAGGTTTTCCTTCTCCGATATTTGTGTTTAGGTCAGCAATCCCTCTAATATCTTTCAATTTCTCGACGAGCTCCTCAGCTATAATTTTTAGCCTGATGAGATCGTCCCCTTTGACTTTAAGACCAACTTCAGCCGTGGAAAAAGCAAGGAATTGGGCAAGAGTGGATTGTTCTTTGACAATGGAATAATTGAAATCTGGAAACTCTTCAAGTCTCTCTCTCAGAGCCTCGATTGTGCTTTCCACCTGTGATGTCTTCTGAACTTCAACATGAATTTGAACTGAATTCAGGGAAATATCGGGATTAAGACCTTCCATGCCACTGACAATTCCTATTTGTGAGAAGCTCTCTGTGACAGATTCGCTTTTCCCCAGCCATTGCTCGAGCAAAGAGACGACACCCACGGTTTGCTCCAGAGAGTAATCAACCGGCGTTTTTAGATTCAATTCAAAGGAAGCAGTCTCGGGCTTAGGCAGGAGCTCTCTTGGGATTTGAGTAGCGAGAAATAAAGTCAGGATCAAAAAAGCAAGAGATCCAACAAGAACTTTTCCTTTATTATCCAAACACCAGGAGAGAAACTGGTGGTAGCGAGAGGCAAATTTTTTATAGACAAAATTGAATCCTTTAAAAATGACCCTGAAAACAAGCTTAAAGGGAAGGCTGATGTAATGGAAAACCAGAAGCAAGAGTTGAAGGAAAAAACTTGAAATAAAATTTAAAACCAGGTAGATACCCTTGAATGTATAATAAAAAAGCCACTTAACTCCTTTATAAGGATAGAGTAAATATCTAAATTTTGACTTTTTCTTGGGATTTATTTCCTTTTTTTCCGCACTTTTTTCTTCTGGCTCCTTTTCCATCTTTTCGAGCTCAACCTTGCGTGAGGAAAGCACGGGAAGAAGGGTTAGAGAAACGACAAGCGAGGAAAGAAGGGCAAAAGTCACCGTAAAGGCCTGGTCTTTAAACAACTGGCCGGCCACTCCATGAACATAGATAACGGGGAGGAAAACTGAGATTGTGGTTAGAGTAGAGGCAGTAACAGCCATTCCTACCTCTTTAGTGCCCGTAAAAGCTGCATCAAGAAGATTTTTCCCGAGGCTTTTATGCCTGAAAATACTCTCTGAAACAACTATGGAATTATCGACAAGCATCCCGACTCCAAGCGCAAGCCCCCCCAGGGACATTATATTCAGGGTGATATCTCTGAAGTAGAGAAGATTAAAGGTTGCAATTATAGAAATAGGAATAACAACGGCAATAATGATTGGAGTCTTCAAGTCCTGGAGGAAGATGAACAAAACAAAAAAAGCCAGGATTCCACCGAAAACAATGGATCGTAGGACTGACGAGATTGCCTCTTCGATATATCTTGCTTGTTCAGAGACTACAAGGATTTCTGTTCCTGGATTTTCCTTTCTTATATCTTCAAGTACTTCATGGGTTGTCCTTGTCGCTTCTACTGTATTAGCTCCTGACTCTTTCCTGACCAGGATTCCAATACTCTCCTTCTCATTGAGCCTGGTTATACCTTGCCTCTCTTTAATGGAGTCTTGGATCTGAGCTACATCTTTAAGCCGGATAACTCCTCTTTCTTCTGTCGTTTTAATGCTTATTTCTCCTATCTCACTCAACGCCTCAAACTCGCCCACAACTCGAAGAGCATACTTGAATCGGCCTTTTCTTATTGTTCCTCCCTGAAGGTTTTGATTGAACTCATCTATTCTTCCGGCAATCTGGTCTATGGTTAGGCCGTAGAGCGAAAGAAGCCTGGGATCAACTTCTACCTGAATCTCTCTTTCCACTCCTCCTACTATCTCAGCCGAGCCTATTCCCTCTATCTGTTCGAGGCGAGGTTTTATCAGTTCCTCTGAGAATTCTTTTAGCTCCAGAAGAGATCTGTCTCCAGAAATGGCTATAACCATGATGGGTTTACTCTGAGGATCTAAAGGAATGATTACCGGATCTTCAGCCTGCTCAGGGATCGGAGCACCATCAAGCTTTTCTCTTGTGTGCAGCGTGGCAAAATCCATATTGGTACCCCAGGAAAACTCGAGTGTCATGAAGGACTGACCTTCTTTGGATACGGATTCTACCCGGCGCAACCCGGGAATTCTGCTTACAGCAGCTTCCAGAGGCAAAGTCACAAAAGTTTCTATCTCTTCGGGGGCAACTCCAGGGTATTTAGTCACAACAGAGAGGCGGGGATAACTGATATCAGGCAGCAGGTCCACACTCAACTCCCTCAAGGAGACAAAGCCAAGAAGAACTATGCCCAGAAAAAACATGAAGGTTGTAATAGGTCTTTTGATGGTGAGTTGAGTTATTTTCATAACTTTTTTAGTCTATTTTAAATCTTATCAAATTTTTCTCAGCTTAACCAATCTAATAGACTAAAAAATTTAGGGCAAATTATCATTTTAAAACTATAATTGATGGGATTTTTCTCAATGAGTAGTTTTTTAAATGGGCTTAATTCGGTGACTTTTTACTTATCTTCTTTTTTTATCGATTTAATTTTTTCTTTGATTTCAGGCTGGTCGGGCTTTACCTCGAGGGATTTCTCCCAAGCACGCAACGCCTCCTCCATGTTGCCTAATTCATGAAAACATTGACCTATTGCATTCAAAATCTGAAAACTCGCTCCCTCATGAGAGATGAATTTCTGATAGTGAGAAATTGCCTGTTCGTATTCTTTTAACTCATGAAAGGCTGTTCCCAGAATTGCGTAAAGACTGTAATTCTCGACAGGTCCCTCAAGAAAGGGAATAAGTATCTCTTTTATCTTCTCATACTCTTTTGAAATTAAAAGGGCCTGGCTGTAAGCCAAGACAAAATCAGGGGAATCTTTGTTCCCATGATAAGCTTCCTCCAGTTTTTCTCGAGCTTTCTCTATTTCGCCTCTATTTAGTAGTTGAGCCCCTAAAATATAGGAATAAACGACATCAGATGAGGAGAGTATCTTTTTGGAATATGTCCAGGCTCTGGGGAAAGGGATGGAAAGAATGAAAAATTCTTCTCTTTCTGAAAGAATCTCTTTCCTATCTTTATCTAAAAGGGAAACTTTCACTCTGTATCTTCCTGGCTCAAACTTCTCAAGCGAAAATTTTTCCACAAAATCCATTTGAGTTTGATAGTCTTTTATCTTTTTAGTCCGGCCGTAAATTTTCTCCTCTCCTCTGAAAATATCGTATGACATCCCACCTTCCTCTTTTAATCCCTCTCCAAGAGCATATGCCTGAAAGTAGATGAAGAGTGTCTCTTTGGAAGAGAATTGATTATCCGGGCTGGGATAGATTCTTAGTCCGTGAGCTTGGAAGGCTCTTCTAAAAGGCTCTTGAACCTCACCTGTTTTATAGGCCAGAAGTAAGGAGCTCATCCGAGGACTCTCGGAGATTTCAGGAATGAAGACATCTGTTTCAAAAGAAGTAAACTCTTTGGAGACAACATTCTCAAGAAGGAGATTGAATCTATAATATCCTGGAACTAAAGGAAAGGAGTCCTGAATATTCATAGGTCTAACTTTGGCTGCTTTTACATCTTTCTTGGTAAACTCCATGGGATAGGATTTACTGAATTGAAAAATAGTCCTCCCTTCCATATCCGTTACTCTCCCTGAAGTCTTAAACTGAGAATAATACTTGTCCTCGTATCCCTCCAGAGATAGTGCTTCGGGCTGAACCGCATAGTGAACGAAAAATACTCCTTTCTCATCACAAAAGGTTTTGACCGTATTCTTATTTCCAATATAGTGAACAGAATAATTAACCTCGACCACTGCATCAGTCATCAAGAATTCATAGGCGTAGGCATCATCTACTTTTCTCTGGGGATAGACCTCAATATTTCCTAATAGTCTGTCTGAGCCAACAGGATGAGTGCGTGAGGCTCCGGGAATGAGAGATAGTGAGGCTTGAGCTAAATCTTGCGATATGACATATAAAGTTTCATAAGCGACTCCTCCAATCTCTGCTTCTTGCCGCTTGCCTGTAAAAAAGCGGTCTCGAGCACTTTGCTGTATAGCAGCTTCCGAAGCAATATCTGAAGTCTCAATACATAACGCATTGGGTCCGTCTCTCAACGGACTGTAGATTTTGTAGTCGCCTGCTCCCTTTCTTTTGAAAAACAAAACATAAAAGAACGGTTCAAGGCCTTTTCCACCTTGATAAAACCAGAGATCAGCAGGATAGATCCGGTCGTCGTAAAACATCTGCCTGCTTATCGGCTCTCCTAAAAGGACGTAGATCCTTCCTCTCTCAGTCAACCAGCCAGGCTTGGGTAATCCCCGGCCAAACCATTTTTTGGCATATTCAATCCTCCTGTAGTGTTCTTCTCTGAATTCATTTTGTGGAGAGCTGGGAACAGGATCTCTCTGACGCCAGAACTCCTCAATGAATAAATTCCTTTGCTTGTCAGTCTCCAGCTGCTTGAAAGCTTTCTTTTCTTTTGGAGTGACGATATAAACCACTTCTTCTTCGAGCCATTTTTTGTATGCGAGGGGTAATCTGGGATTCTTCTTAGCTTCAAGGGGAGGCTGGAAAATTAAAGGAAATATCAGAAATAAAAGAATGATGTTTTTTATGATGTTCTTTATCATTTTTGAAAGTCCACTATATTTTTATTTATATCATTAATAAATATTTTTTACATCCATATGGTTTTACATCAACATTACATATGAACATCCCTCATTTTGCTAAATTTAGCAGCAAAAAATGTGCCAATAATGATTAGGGTTCTTACAAAAATCTTTGGCTTTTTTTGTTCTAAATTTATGACAAATGGATAATTTGAGGACATTAAATTAGGACTGTATCTTTTGGAAGGCCAGAACCAGCACTTCTGCTCGCTTCTAATAACGGTCAACGAATGTAAAGGGTTTCACATTAAGGTATAATAAAAAATTATAGTAAGTGATTGATTCTTAATATTAAGCAACTTAATAAGGATTTGAGGAGTTTTTAGGATGGAGGGCACGATGAAAACCAAACTTAATCTCATTCTAGCCATAGCTATTTTCTTTCTTTTTGCAGTCTACTGTACAAAAACAAAAATAGCAGAAAAAGCAGAGTGGAAAGGTGAGATTGAGTATGAGAACGAAGTGAAAGTTGTCAAGAATCCTGCTGAGCCTGTCTACGGGAAAATACTCGTCGATCTGGAAGGAGATTTAAGCATCGGAAGAGAAGACGATGATAATTACGTGTTTTATCGAGTGAGAAACATTGATGTAGATGATCAAGGAAATATATACGTGCTTGAAGGAGGGAATTGTCGTCTCCAGAAGTTTGACCGGACCGGACAGTATCTACAAACAATAGGCAAAAAAGGACAAGGGCCAGGCGAATTTGAAAGCCCTTCTCGGCTTTTGCTGGATAAGGAAAACAATATTTATATATCTGAACGGCGAAAACGAAAAATCCATCTGTTCAACAGCAAAGGCGAATTTGTAAATAGTATTCTTTTATCCAATACCACTACAAGCTATTCTATCGCTCCTGATGAAAGTATTTTTGGAATCGCAAATATTAGAACGGAAGAAGAGAGCAATCGATGCATCGTAAAAATGGACCCAAAAGGAAAAATAATTAAAAACATTGCTCAATTTGCTGCTATTAGGCCTGTTCAAAGAAAAGGTTCTGGAAACACTGTTACGACGTTTGGTATAAGTCATCAATACAATCCAGCTCTATATTTTTCACGAGCAGTCAACTACAAACACCTTTATGCTCATTCCTCAGAATACAGTTTGTTTCAGGTTAACCTTGAAGGCGATCTTGAATTGATCATTAAAAAAGAAGAACCTCTCCATCCCATCTCTCAAAAAGAGAAAAATAAGATCTACGAAGGTTTTTCTGACCTGGAAGAAAAGTGGCCCAAAGGGGTCGTTAAAGAAGCTGTCCAATTCCCCTCCCACCGGCCCTTTTTTAACGGAATTGCAACTGATGACAGAGGAAGAATATATGTCAGAAGGGTAAAACCTGTTTTAGTTGAAAGTGAAAAGGTTGAATATGATATATTCAGCAAAGAGGGTTACTATCTTTATAAAACAAATCTTCCTTTCACTCCAGCTGTCATTAAAAACGGCTATTTCTATGAATACTATTCTTCTGAAGAGACAGGTGAAGTCAAAATAAAAAGATACAAAGCAAAAAACTGGGAGCAGATAATAGAGGGAATATAAGCCTTTAAGATATAGGGGCGATCGCTCACTTAAAGCTCTTAATTAATCTCTGACCAAGATAAAAGGGGAATTGCATACGTTTCGATAAAAAACCTTTACACCTGTAAAAAATATTTACTCGTGCAAGAAAATTTGACTTAAATCTGCTGGCTTGAAAGCAGAATACGCCAGTATATACAAGTTTGGCACAAAAGTTGCTCGATATTTTGATGGATGAGGAAATTAACATGGAGGTTAAAAATAAGGAGGCTAAAATGTTTCAAGATTCTTTTTTCATAAGAGAAAGAAATTTAGGGACGAAAGTCTGGGTCTTTCCGCTTTCCTTAGCAGTCCATTTACTCATTATTCTGCTTTTGATAATTTATCCTCTTTTAAATCCAGGCAACCTTCCTCGAGTAGAAATATTCAGTGCTTTTCTTGCTCCTCCTCCACCTCCTCCACCACCACCTCCTCCCCCACCTAAAAAACGCAAAAGTTCAACAAAAAGAACACGCATCAGACCTGTCCAAGCCCAAACCAATATCGAACCGGGTAAACTTGTCGCCCCTGTAGTTATACCCGAAGATATAGCTGAAGAAGAACTCAGCGATATAGGTATCGAAGGCGGTGTTGAAGGCGGAGTGGAAGGCGGAGTCGTCGGCGGTGTGCTCGGTGGCGTTGTCGGCGGTATCCTCGGCGGTGTTCTCGGTGAAGTCGAAGCCCCCATAAGAGCAATCGGAGAGATTAAACCTCCTAAGCTAATCAAGAAAGTGGATCCCCTCTATCCTGACATTGCCCGCCAGGCAAGAGTGGAAGGCACGGTTATTATAGAAGCGATAACCGATATTTATGGAAGAGTGGCACAAGTTAAGGTTCTCAGATCCATCCCCCTTCTTGACCAAGCAGCTAAAGATGCTGTCCTTCAATGGGTCTACGAACCCATGCTCATAAACGGCCGCCCAAGAAGTGTTATCTTTGTAGTTACCGTCCTATTTCAATTAAGGTAGAAGCAGATATTGTTGGAAATTAATTAAGGGATGGACTGATTTAAAAAAGCTTTTGATAGATTACTTTTGTATCCTGACTCTGGCATCATGGGCCAGAGTGAAATGTCCCTCGACGATGACCGACTCCCCTTCTTTAACGCCATCCAGGACTTCTGCATAGTCCTCATTTTCAAGGCCCACATCAATATATCTCCATTTAGCCAGCCCTTCCTCTACGACAAAGGCCAGTTTCCTCCCGCTTCTGACGAGGACTGCATCCTGGGGAATAAGCAGTTTGTCTTTATGAATTTCAGCTGCGATCTCAACCTCGACATGCATGCCCGGCTTAATCTCCTTCTCAGGATTGGCGACATCGATAATAACATTACATGTCTTGTCTTGAGGATTGATAACCGGACTTATGGCCTTTACTTCGCCCTTGAAAATCTTTCCTGGATAAGCGCTGAACTTCAGATCCACTTCCCGGCCTACTTTCATCTTGCCTATTTCACTCTCCAGAACTTTAGCATGGACGCGTATCCTATCGATGTTCACGAGAGTAAAAAGCTCCCTGCCGCTTGTTACATGCTCCTGGGGAGAAACTTTAATATCGTGAATTAAACCTGAAAAGGGAGCTTTAATCTTCGTCTTCTCCAGATTCATCTGAGCTGCTTTGACTCTTATCTCGGCTTGAGTTAGCCCCTTTGCAGCAGCCCGGATTTCTTCTTTTTTTTCTCCTGATTCAATCAAAGATAATTCATACTCTGTGTTTGCCTTTTCAAATTCTGCTCTTGATGTAAGCCCGCTACGAAAACGTTTCCTTGCCTCCTCATAGTCATCCTTAGCTTTTTGAATCTTTTCCCGATCCGGACCAGACCTTGTCACCCCTGGTTCAGCAAATCGCTTCTCTACCAACAATTCAGACAAAACCTTCAAACGTGTGGCTTCTTCCTGTTCAAGATCCAATCTATATTTCTCGTCATCCAGCTCAACCAGCAACTCTCCCTTTTTGACATGCTTGCTCTCCTCCACGTTCAGGCTTTTTATAACTCCGGCCACTTCAGCTTTCATGTTTATTTTCATGTTAGTCACAGCCTCACCAGGAGATTTCAATTTAATAATAAGATCTCCTATCTGCGCTTCGACAACTTTCACAGGAAGAGGCGTTTCTTTAACCTTTCGGGCTTCTTCTGCGGAATCCTGTGCGGAAGCCTCTTTAGATTCATCTGGTTTTTCTCTGAAAAAGATGAAAAAAGCCAAGACGGCAATAACGATGACTATAAGTGAAATAATCAGTATCTTTTTGGAGAAAATCATTTTTCCTATCTTCTACTGCCAGCTCCCTAAAATGTAAACCTAATCTTTATAGTAAAAACGACGATTCAAAATGTCAAATTATATCATTCAGAAAAAAGGAGTTATGTAGGGGTTTGATGGATCAAACCCCTGGGCAAGAGAAATCAGATTCATTAAGCGTATTGTTCGTTATCTTTTTTTACTGCGTCCTTCAAAAGCTCGAGAAAATCAGGGAGGGCGGCGATAACCCTGTGCCAGTTGGGGATGAGAACAGTTTTAGAAGGATTCTGCCAAAACACCTCTCCGGCCAGCTTTATCCCCTCAGCAAAAGCCTCAACGCACACCGACTCATTGTGTCGGTCAAACTTTAGACTATTTATTTCAGCGTCATTCTCATACAGAACGACCGTCTCTTGAGCGACTTTCAAATAGATATTACTCAAGGTTTTAAAAAATCCTTCTGAAAACTGCGCTCCTTCCTGGGCGAGGGTTCGAAAAATAGACTTGGCAATGTCAACGGTCATCTTCAAAATCCCTTTTTCCGGATCACCTGGAAACAATTCTTGATGCTTATGTTCGTATCCATCGGCAATGTCAACCTGACATATTCTGCTTAAAGCCATATTTCTGTAAACTTCAGCCAAAGTCCCCACTTCCAATCCCCAGTCGCTGGGGATACGCATGGCCATAGCTAAATCCCTTCTCAGAGCAATCTCTCCGGCCAAAGCATAGCGAAAACTGTCCATATAAACCAGGAAAGGAAGATATCCTAATATCTTTTCTAATGCCCGTATAAAAGGCGTGAAAAACAACCGAGTAGCACGGCCGTGCATTTGTTCCGTGTATCGACTGTAATAGCCTTTGCAAAACTCATATTCAGAATGGGGATTAGCCACAGGATAACAAAGACGGGCAAGAAGTCCACGATTATAGTTTACGATATCACAGTCATGCATGGCGATGACCCGGCTTTTTCCCCTGGCTAAAACATACCCAAGGGAAATCCAGACAGCTCGTCCTTTTCCTCTTTCTCCTGGATATAAGTCATTCTTCTCTAAAAGCTTATAGAGCCCCTTCATCCGGGGACCATCGTTCCATATCACCTTGAATTTTTTATAGGAAGAGAAAAAACTTTTAACCTTTTTAAATTGTTCTTCATTTGCTCTATCAAGACTCAAGACAATCTCCCGGAGATAATTAACCTTTTTCAACTCATTCATAATATTGGGGAGAGCTCCGCTTTTAAATTCTCGAAAAAGAGAGGGCAAAACTAAGGCGATGGGTCTTATCCGAGAAAAATTCTTGAGATCATTTTCTAATTTTTTCAGGTTTAATTCTCCCAATCTATGAAAGGTAGCGATTACCCCGTTTTGGAAAAAATCAGACATTTATTCCTCCAAAAAATATTATAAGAACAAATTTTATTTGGATTTAATTGCGCTTGGTATAGAATAAAGAAAAAAAAAATTTGTGTCAATGACTTGATTTTCGTTCAGGAGTCGTTATATCTATTAGAGTTAAACTCTTAACAAAGAAGGAGTGCTTCAGTTGAAGACAGGTTTGAGCTTCACCTGCAATGCTGATGCGGGAAAAACGACTCCTCAACCCCTCGAAGGAAGTTATTGACTTTTGATCGGATATTTAACAATATCTTTTTCTTAGTATGGATGGTTTGAAGAGATAAAAAAAATGATTCTCACTCCCAAAACAATCGAAAAAGTTAAAAAGATCAAAAAAGTTGACCTTTTGGTCGGAATCCCGAGTTACAACACCGAAAACACGATAGGTCATGTCTTAAAAGCTGTTCGGCTCGGGCTGACAAAATACTTTCCCAAGCTAAAAAGCATCATTGTTGATTCCGATAGTGGATCATCGGATAATACGCGAAAAATCGTTCGAAAGAGCATGAAAGATTATAAAGGGCTCGAAACTATCCTGATCGCTCACGAAATGCATCCTTATATGCGAAGCCTTCACACGCCTATTTCAGAAATGGTAACAACCTTCAGAGGGACTCCGGGTAAAGGCAAAGCTTTCAGGAGGATATTTGAAGTAGCCCATGCCCTAAAAGCTAAGGCCGTGGTTGTGGTCGATTCAGACCTTCGCTCGATAACTCCAGAATGGATACAACTTCTGGCAGGACCCATTCTCTTCAAGAAATTTGATTATGTCACGCCCCTCTATTCGCGACATAAATATGACGGGACTATCACAAATTCCCTGATCTACCCTCTGACCAGAGCTTTATACGGCATAAAGATCCGCCAGCCTATCGGAGGTGAATTCGGCTTTTCAGCAAAGATTCTCAGCCATTATATGGAAAAAGACATCTGGGACACAGACGTCGCTTATTACGGCATCGACATCTGGATGACATCTGTAGCTCTGGCTAATGGATATAAAATTTGCCAATCCTTTCTCGGAGCCAAAATTCATAACCCAAAAAATGTGGCTACTCTTCCTCCTATGTTTAAGCAGGTCATGGGAACGATTTTTTCTCTCATCGAAGAAAATCAAGATGAATGGAAGAAAATAAAAGGAAGCAAAGATTTACAAACTTTTGGTTTCCAGGCCAGAGTTATTCCTGAAGAAGCCCACCAGGATTTCAATGGACTCTTCAATCTATTTCATAAAGGAGTTGCGAAACGCTATCTTATCTGGAGGGAAGTACTGAAAAAAGAAAATTTACTATCGCTGGAAAAAATTATTAAACTCCCGAAGAAAAGTTTTAGCTTCCCTTCTCAAGCCTGGGTAAAAATAATCTACGACTACATCCTTTTCTACCAAAGGTTCAAGTACACCTTCATGGAGATGAGTCTACCTTCTGTCCTTGAATCAATGATTCCCCTCTACTTTGGCTTTATTGCATCCTTCGTCCAAAAAACAAAAAAAATGAGTAATTTAGAAGCTGAAGAAGAAATTGAAAAACTCTGCCTTGAGTTTGAAAAACTAAAGCCCTATTTGGTCACTAACTGGGATAAAAGAGAATAAAAGATTCCATAAAAAAGTTTTAACCGTTTAACCAATTTAGTCACTCAGGCCGTCTTTAAATTAAAAGCAGAAAAAACATAACCAATTTGGACAACACCTAAAATAGATAGGGAATCCTATGACCTTCCTCGATTGGATTATTATTATCTTGCTGCCAGTATGGAAGATATCTTAAGGAGCTTTGATTGTGTATGCCGTATGTCTTATTATCTTTTTAGCTTTCTTCACGAAACTTTTTTAAATCTTAGATATCCCCAAAGCCAGAGGAACGAGCCCACAACCAAGCTCACTAATAAAATAACCAACGAAATGACAAAGGCTCTTCGCTCTAACTCTTTCCAAGAACCCACGCTAACTTCAGCCCAGAATAAAAGCCAGAGAACCCAAAAAGCCCTCAGCCCCCAAATAAACCAGGGGCTCTTCTTTATTTTCACTACAAGGAATTTCCCTTTTCCAGCCATTGCTCACCCCTTTCCTTGAGTTGTATCAATGCCGTACTCAGGCAGGTTGAGAGACCACCATTTATCAGCACTCTTCTGTCTTCCGTAGCCAAAAGCTTCATCCATGGTATTGAAAAACATATCCAGCGCTGGAATTTTGGCGCTCGTAGCCTTTACTATTTCGTGAATCATTGTCTTATCCTTTTTTGCCCAGGGACAAACTGGAATACAGATGCTGCAGCCAGAGGTTGACTCCTGCCAGTATGCCAGGCACTTGGGGGCATCCTCGAACCAGGCCTGATGACCAGGGTTATTCCACTCCCCTTTCACTTGAAAGCTTGGTTCATCATCTAACGATAGACAGTTAGAAGGACAAGCTTCAGCGCAGCGCTTACATACCTTGCAAAATTCCAGAATCCCAAAATCGATAGGCTTATCAGCAGCCAAAGGCATGTCGGTTAAGACCTTACAAAGGCGGACGCATGGACCGAATTCGGGTGTAATCAGTCGGTTTGTGCGTCCCAGTTCTCCCAAACCAGCATCCACTCCAATGGCGACACTCGAACCCAGATCATTCACACTGGGGATAGCTATATAACCCAGTCCTCTGATAAATTGAGCCAGCCCTGCCACGAGAAACTCACATCGACTATAGCCCATGGAAGAACCAGCGCTGCTGATAGCTGTAGGTGAACACTGGAGATTGTCAAGTGACATCTGGACACTCAAGGCTACGGCATATTTGCATTTATCAGGTATCACAAGTTTTTCCTCATCTTCGTAAGGTTCGTCTGCTGACTCAAAAACAATTGCCTTTCCTCTTTCTTGTGAATGAATATGTCTTCGATCAAGTATTGTTATTCCGACTGTAGCTGCACCAAAATAGCGGGCTGTAGCTTTAATTAATTGGGCTGCTTCTTCAGGTGTTCCTTTATAATTCTCCACTCCTCGTTGTTCAGGAGTGCGCACAGATTTACTTGTCCAGGCACGGGTACCTCTATTCAAACCTCCTAATCGAGATATAACCCAGGCCGCATCAGCCAGGGCCCGGTCTTCAAGTCTGTAGCCAGGACGCTTTTCCAGGTAATACTTTATGGTTTTGTCCCTGCTTTCTCTCATCAGTTTTTTTCTATTTTCCGTCCCGTAATATCTGGAAAAGGAACCGAATACATTATTACTCGCTTTAAATCTTGAATAAACATTATCATCAACGGCCAATTTAGGTCTCGGAATCATCTTAACCCACCAGGGGTGGCCGTAAACACTTTTGCCAGGGGAAGAGGCAGAATTATCCGCGCTCGATGCCAAGCCGCTCCCCACAGCCAGGCCTGCTCCCCCAAAGCCACACTTAATAAAATCTCTTCGTTTCATCATAACGCTCCTTAAAAATGAGATAAAAGAATTTGTCCCTTTTGGGCAACAGGCCCGCTATTTCCTTCTTTTATGTACGCCAGCATCGGGAAAACCTGCTAAAGTCCTGATCGGGAATTTGATCCTTATATTCTTCCTCAGCTTTGGTCTTCATTAAAAAATTAAGGTGCCTTCCCTCTCTTAGATAATGCCAAACCATGGCCTGCAGGATAAAGGCCAGGCAGGGAAACGGGCAATCTTCCCTTTATATCTATCTCTCCGAAGAGAGCTTTAGCAGCAGCTTTTTGAGCTTGCTCAGCCCATCTGTAAGCACAGATGTAGGAATCGACAAAAGAAAAATGCTTCAAAAAATAGGGACTGCCAAAAGAGACCACAACAACTGGTGTGGAATTCGCTGCTGCCTCCTGGACAAGCTGGATATGTTTAAAATCAAGGTCGACAGTCCCCTTCCAGGCGCTAAGAGAGGAGAAAAGAGCAAAGACGATAACATCTGCTTTGCTTGAGTTCTCTACTGCTTCTTGAATAAATTCTTCTCCTGTAAATGCATCAGCGTAAAAATTAATCAGACCTGGACATCTTTTTTTGACTTCTCTAATAAAAGTTCTTCCTGCAAAGTAGCCTCCTGGGTCGCTACTCAACGAAAAAACAGCGATTTTCTGAGTTGAGCCCGAAAGAGGAAGAACTGAACCTTCATTTTTGACTAATGTGATCGAACTCTCAAACACCTGGTCTGCATTCTGCAGATGTTCCTTTGTAGCTACCATCTCATCCAGAATATCTAAATCCACCAGTCTTTTTTTATGGAGGCCAAGCTTTGCCTTTGCCTCCAGAATTCTTTTCACAGATATATTGATTCTTGCTTCTGAAATCTGATCGTTCCTTACAGCCTGGATAAGAGATTCGATGACATCATCTGGCTTGGGAGGAAGAAGTATTATGTCCACTCCAGCCTGAACAGCTTTCAGAGCCGCCACTTCTGGGGAGTAAAGAGTGGTAACTCCTCCCATCTCCATAGCATCTGTGACGATAAGACCATCGAATCCAATCTCTTCCCTTAGAAGACCAGTTATGATGAGGGGAGAAAGAGTGGCAGGAGTATCTGGAGTAGGATCAAGTGCAGGAAGCTGAAGATGAGCGGTCATGATCGCCTGTACCCCAGCCTCGATAGCCTGTTTAAAAGGATAGAGTTCTACCTTATCCAAGCGGCTTCGATCTCCTCTTATAGTAGGAAGAAGGCTGTGAGAATCCTGATCCGTATCCCCATGACCAGGAAAATGCTTGGCTGTAGCTATCAGGCCATTTTCCTGGCAGCCCTTTATGAAGGCAATTGCCAAACGGCTAACCTGTTCTGGATCTTCACCAAGAGAACGGACATTGATGATAGGATTCTCAGGGTTGATATTCACATCAACCACAGGAGAATAAGTCATATGAATCCCAAGAGCTCTTCCTTCAAGGGCGGTTACTTTGCCCATGAGATAGGCTTGCTCCTCAGACCAGGTTGCCCCTACCGCCATAAGAGGGGGAAATAAGGTAGCGCCTGAAATCTGATTCCCGACGCCTCTTTCAAAATCAGAAGCAATCAAAAGGGGTATTTTTGCCAGTTCCTGTACGGCATTTGTTAAATGAGCTGTTTCGTAAACCTCTCCTCCGAAGAGAACCAAGCCTCCAATTTTTTGCTCTACAATCAATGACTTAAGGCTCTCGATGTAATCACTATCCACGTTTACAAACTTACCATTATAGCGCAAGGACACCATCTGACCAATCTTCTCTTCTAAGGTCATCCTGGCCATGGTCTTTTCAACCCATCTGGCTCCTGAAGGGCCAAAATCCATCTCGGGCTTATAGATAACCCTTGCACAGTTTACAGCCAAGATAAGGAGAAAGAGAAGGAGAATAAGAGAAGAGCCTTTTGGAAGTTTCATATTCTCTCCTTTTCAAGTTGTTCTTACTTCTCACTTTTTACTAAATGTCGTTTTTCGCTTTGCGCTTTTAATCTTCTCTTGCCTGCTCTGTGAGATAGGCAATTATCTCAGGGTTTCGTTTCTTTCATTTTATCAAATAGCGAAAGATAAAAAGCACGGAAAAAAGGTAGATAATCCAGTGCACCTCCCTCCCTCTTCCAGTTACAAGTTTCAAAAGAGAATAAGAAATAAAACCGAAGGCAATTCCTTCTGTAATGCTTACAGTTAAGGGCATTATGATTATAGTCAAGAAGGCAGGGATGGCTTCGGTCAAATCTTCCCAGTTAATGCGAGTCACACACTTCATCATTAAATAGCCGACAATAATTAACGGAGGAGCAACAACAGGATGAAGAGATAGCCCCTTATAAGCATACTCACCACCGATCATCCCAGCTAAAGGACCGAAGAAAAGCGCTATTAAGAAGAGGAAGGAAGTAAAGATATTGGCTAAACCTGTTTTTGCGCCCTGGGAAATGCCTGTAGCACTTTCAATATAACTTGTTACTGTGGAAGTTCCGAGAAGAGCGCCTCCTACTGTCCCGATAGCATCAGAGAGCATTGCCTGATTGGCTCTGGGAAGTTTTCCTTTTTTCATAAAGCCAGCAGGTTCACTAACACCAATCAAGGTGCCCATGGTGTCGAAGAGATCGAGAAAGAAAAAAATAAAAATAATTGTAACAAGACCTGTTTGTAAAGCTCCCAAAATATCCAACTTGAAGAGAGTCGGCAAAACGCTGGGAGGAGCAGCAACGATACCCTGGTATTCGACCACACCTAAAGGAATGCCCAGAAGTGCGGTGGCCAGAATACCTATAAGAATGGCTCCATGGACCCTTAGAGCCATCAAAGCAGAAGTTACCGCCACTCCGAATAAAACAAGGGCCACTGGTTTGCTGGTTAGCTCTCCAAGGCCTAGCAAGACCCCTGGTGTATCTACAACAAGGCCTCCGTATTCAAGACCGATAAGGGCAATTAAAAGGCCTATGCCTACTGCTATGGCATGCTTGAGTGAGTCAGGGACAGAAGCGATCAGGCCCCCCCAAACCTTAAGGACAGAAAGGATAATAAAAATCGAGCCTGATATGAAAACAGCTCCAAGGGCTACCTGCCACGAATACCCCATAGTCCCGCAGACGATAACAGCGAAAAAGATATTGTGGCCCATAGCTGGGGCAAGCGCTATAGGATATTTAGCCAAGAGCCCCATTAAAAGAGTAGCCAGTGCACTGGAGACACAGGTGGCAAACATGACTGCCCCTTTATCCATCCCGGCAGCGGAGAGGATAACAGGCTGAACGAAAATGATATATGACATGGTCATGAAGGTTGTTAAACCTCCCAACATTTCAGTCCGTATCGAGGTTTTATTTTCCTCTAGCTTAAAGAAGCGGTTTAGCAATTCCTGCATTTTTCCTCTCTTACTCTTCAAATTGAATTAAGATAAGGATATCAACCTCTGGGTGAGCTTTCTTGATGCAGTCCACTCCTTTTAAGAAAACAAGTTCTACAACTGAAGCAAATCCAACAACTTTCCCTCCTAATTTCTTCACCAAATCGATGGCGCTTATGGAGGAGGAACCCGTGGCTATCAGGTCATCGACAATGAGAACTCTCTGCGAAGGAAGGATACTATCGGTGTGCATCTCAAAATATTCGACGGCATACTCATTCGGAGCTTTGAAGCAAATAGTCTTCCGGGGGAGCTTTCCCTTCTTCCGAATAATGGCTAATCCAAGTCCTAATTGATGGGCTACAGGAGCAGCAAAAAGAAAACCTCGTGACTCAATTCCTGCCACAATCTGAGGTTTTTTCTTCTTTGCCCAGGATGCAATTCTGTCAATCACATAATTGTAACAGGCTGCATCCTGCATTAATGGCGTAATATCTTTAAAGCCAATACCGGGTTTGGGAAAATCCTTTACTTCACATATTTTGTCTTTCGCGCGAGTGATCATTGCTTTAACCTCATAGACTTAAGTTGTCTTAATTTTAATTTGAAAATAAAAAAAATCACCTTGTCAACGTAATAACTTTTTCCTTTTCATCAATCAGTTTTTTTAGTGTAAATAGTTCTAGTGGGAAAGGGGATGCCGATGTTGGCCCTGTTCAAGGCATTATAGATCTCATCTGTCATTTTAAGCTGAGTTGAATAGGCTTCTGCATAGCTCTTTACCCATGCTCTGGCGACAAAATCCAGAGAAAAATCAGACATTTTTAAAAACTGAACCACAGGTTCGGGTTGTTCAATAACATTCTCTATTTTTTTTACGGCTTCGAGGACTACTTGTTGAACTTTTTCTGTATCCGAGCCATAAACAACTCCAAAATTGACATTAACGCGGATGGAAACATCAGGATGAGTGAAATTTTTAATCTTGGCATTGGCCAGATAACCATTGGGGATGTATATCACTTCGTTGTCGTATGTCTTTAATTTTGTGCTTCTCAAGCCAATATCCAGGATGACTCCCATTTCCCCTGATTCTAACTGAACTTTATCTCCCACTTTGAAAGTTTTATCCAGGACAAGTTGAAGTCCTCCCAGGATATTATTCAAGGAATCTTTTACTGCTAAACCTATGGCGAGGCCCGCAATTCCAGCAGTAGCAAGGAGAGGACTTATGTTTATTTTCCAAGCATTGAAAGCAAAAATCAAAGCTAAAACGATGACGACAGTTTTTAAGATTTTCTGGAGGAAAGGAATCAATCTTTCATCCGCTGTCGTTTTTGTCTTAAATTTCCATTCTTTCGTCCACTGGAGAGCAAAACCAGAGATGATCTTAAGAAGAAGGACAGTTACGATAAGGACTAAAAGGGTATTGATTATGCCGTCGAAAATAGCCTGAATATTTTCTCCGAGCTCAAAATTTTCCAGGCCGACCTTGAGTCCTAACAAGAGGGCAATATAGAAAATTATGGAAGAGAGGCTCTTGATGATCAAATCGTCAATTTTCGTCTTTGTTTTTTCCGCCAGGGGTTTCAATACTTGCTTTAGAATGATCTTGGCCAGGAAGGCAATAATGACGGTAATGACCAGGGTGGCCAAAAACTCAAGATAACGACTTTCGGAAATAAATTGAATGGCATCACTTATAATTTTCATTCAAAACTCTCCTTTATTGCTTTTTTTGCTCATTAGCATTTATACCTAAACTGTTCACTTATTTCAATTTTATTTCAAATTAAAAGGGCAAATCTACGTCGGGATTTGATTTCTTAAATTCACCAAGGTTTTTGTAGGGGCTTGATTTATCAATCACACCTTGGTTTTTGTAGGGGTTTGATTCATCAAACCCACCTTTCTTTTTATAAAATTTTACTCAAGGAAACGGCAAATAATAAGAATTAAAAGCAGACCGTTATTTTCCTCTGATCTTCTTTCCCCATATGCAAGGTCACGTGAATAGCATCTAAATTGAATTTTATCTTCTGGGCCCACTCCACAACGATAATTCCTTGACCGAGATAATCTTCCCACCCAAGATCCAGTATTTCTGCGTTTTTCCCGAGCCGGTAAAGGTCTATATGAAAGATTGGATATTTCGCCTTATAGATGTTAATGAGAGTATAAGAAGGGCTGCAGACTTGATGAACATCCTTCATTCCCAAACCAGCAGCTATTCCTTTGGCAAAAACCGTTTTTCCAGCTCCCAGTTCCCCTATTAGGAACACTACTTCCTGACCTTTAAAATCCTTGGCAAGCTTCTTGGCTAAAAGAAAGGTTTCTCTTTCAGAGTTAGTTAAATACTCTTTTTCCTTTTTCTGACAGGTGCTTATCTTCATTTTCTCTTCAAGAAAAATGGGGCCAGGCCCCATTTTTATTCATTTTTTGCTTTCTTATGGGCTTTTGTCCTCCATCACTGCCAAATACTAATTACTCGCGCTCTAACAGTCTGAGCCCTGATGGAAGGTAACGGATGATATCGCCAGCAGTCAAGGCTTTCTCTCCGAGCTTTTCAGCTCCAATGTCTCCGCTTAAGCCGTGAACATAAACAGCAGCCAGAATTGCCTCAAGGAGATTTTTCTCCTGAACGATCATAGAAGCAATCATCCCACTCAGAACATCACCCGAGCCTGCAGTGGCCATCCCAGGATTTCCGGTGGGATTAACAAAGACTCTCCCGTCAGGAGTAGCTGTGATAGTTCTGTAGGCTTTAAGCACAAGATAAACTCCATATTCTTCGGCAAATTGAGGTGCAAGTTCCAATTTCCTCTCCACCACTTCCCGGGTAGAAAGATTGAGGAGCCGGGCAAACTCACCTGGATGGGGAGTGAGTACCACAGGCTGGCGCAAAGATTTTATTATTTCCGGCTTCGAAGCCAGTATATTCAGAGCATCTGCATCCACGACTGCAGGCACGTTAATCTTAGGCATTAGGGAGATGACAAGCTCGGAGGTGGATTTGTGCGTGGAAATCCCTGGTCCTATCATGAGGGCATCCTTCCCTTTAAGAAGACTCAGCACCTCTTTTAGAGCTTCATGAGAGAGGGTCTTCTCTGGTGTTTCTGGTAAAGGCTCTGTCATCAATTCATCCATGGAGCGAGCCACAATGGGAAGGCAGCTTTCTGGAGTTCCTACGGTCACCAAGCCTGCTCCCATCTTTAAAGCTGCTTTTCCAGCCATAGCAGCGGCTCCTGTTTTCCCCAGAGAGCCGGAAAGAATGAAAAGATGACCGTAAGTCCCTTTATGCGTATCCTTACTTCGCCTCTTAAAATAAGGCAGAACAGTTTTTTTCTCGACTAGTTCGAGCTTGAGATTTTCGTCATCGAACAGGAATGAAGGCACGCTTATATCAGCAACCACCAGCTCACCGACATATTCTTCTGCAGGCGGAAAGATATGGGCCACTTTAGGAGCAGCTAAGGTCACAGTCAAATCTGCCCTCACACAGGGACCGATGATTTGAAACGTATCCGAGGAAAGACCGGAAGGAATATCCACGGCTATTTTAAAAGCTTTTGATTTGTTAATACCTTCGATAACTGCGGCGTAGAGTCCCTGCGCAGGCTTGATGAGACCAGTCCCAAAGATAGCATCAACGAGCACAGACGACTGAGAAACCTTTTCTTTCTGGAGTTTCCAATCCTTAAGAGAACAGACCTCGCTAACCTTTATCCCTATTTTCTCGGCCATTCTTAAATTTACGGCCGCAT
>Ga0209986_10001068_pt1 | contig 26603 bp, 20 predicted proteins | sample BlataG_FD_183168 | JGI IMG/M metagenome (GOLD analysis project Ga0209986, IMG submission 183168) | Deep subsurface microbial communities from Black Sea to uncover new lineages of life (NeLLi) - Black_00105 metaG (SPAdes) (version 2) | ecosystem: Environmental > Aquatic > Marine > Oceanic >... | reverse complement strand
TGTTGAGGTAGAGTATTAGCTACTCTATGAATTTCGGGAGTTTTCTACAAAAAAAATATACTTATTTTACTATTTATTTTGCAAAACAAGGCGGTTTATGCAAGGTGTGGCATTCCAACGGGGTAAATGTCAATGAATAATATAGAATATCAGGTGACTCTGGAGATTAAATGTGTTACAAATTGATCAAATCAGCTTGAAATCTTATGAATGCTGAATTCTCTTGAGCACCTAGCACATGTCTAAAATCATCTACGCGCAGAAGACCCACGAGTAATTCCAGAGCGAGTCGATCTTTCCAGAAATATCTCGAACCAATGGACAAGTTAGCTGATTTTTCTATTGTACCCCGATAAAAATTTTCCGCTGGGAAAAAAGTTCCCGGCTCCCTGGGGTTTTCAGGGATCGGCCATATAGTTAAAACCTGCCCCTCTCCCTTCCTCTGATACTGGATCTGCGCAAAAATATCGAAGCTTGCACTCATATGATAAATAAACTTGGTGAATATCTCGTCGTAGTCAGGTCCAAAAGGTGAACCAATCGAAGTTCCGAGATAGTGATAACGCTGATATGGTATGAAATGACAATAAGTGTATCGCGATACCGCCGTATATTCTATTATCCAGAATGTATTTCCAGTACTGAAAATGTCAGCCACCTCGGCGCCGATATTTACACCCCAGTGGTTTGGTTCATCATTGGGGTCCTGTTCCAATTGAAAATCATCGAGCAGCAGAGCTGCATAAAAAGAAAGATTATTAAAAAAGACCCGAGCGTCAAAACTCAAAAAGAAATTGACATCTTTGTTCCAGTTATATTGGTATGCCTGCACAAATACAACCGGGTTGAAGTGGTATAATTCCAAAACGTAATTCTCACCGCCAAAAACTGCTGACTCGGATAATCCGAAATTCAACCAATGACAAGGAGTAAAATCAAGTCGTTTGATTGAAAGATATCTTCGGGCATTAATATACTGGGTTATGGTGTCTCCGACATATTCAAGCCGTTTGGTGTACATATTATCTAACCGACTTAGATAGTAAGAGAATTTGAGTTTTCTTGACTGTAAAGAAAAATGAAGCCAGTCCATCGGTGCAGAATAACCAGAGAGCAGCAAATTATAACGCGGTGAAGGACCAATTACAAACCGCTCTCGGCCAATGAAAACACCAAAGTGTTCGCTTCGGTACTTAATATATGCTCTTTCATAATCAGCTGAGAACAAATCCGCAAAGACCTTGTCTGGCGGCAGGCTATCCTCGCCAAATTTGACAACCGGCTGAACACATATTGAAAAGCCAGACCAATCATAGTAAACTGAAGGTTTCAGCCGCAGTACAGTAATCGTGTCATAATACACCTTGCCAGAGAGACTGGGCAGCCACAATCTGTCGCTTAAGAAAGAGCAGTCAGCAAGGTCGAATTCTGCTATGTCATAAGGACGCACACTAGGGAAGAGCGTAAAATGAACGCCCCTTACCTGCATCTCCTCTATCAGTTCATTCTGCCACGAGTCAATGGGTAAATAGACGGATAATATAAATAATAAAATCATAATCTTAAGTCTTCAATCTTAAATCTCAAATCTCCAATCTTCAATCTAAAATCTCCAATCTAAAATCTCCAATCTTCAATCTAAAATCTCAAATCTCCAATCTACAATCTAAAATCTACAATCTCCAATCTCCAATCTCCAATCTAATACGCTCCTTTGCCAAAGATAACCGCTGGTATTGTGTGAAAAAGCAATCTCAGATCTAAAGAGATGGAGCGGTTCATTACATATATTAAATCAAGAAATATTGATTTATCGCAGGGCATCTCCCCGCGACCATAGATCTGCCAGAGCCCGGTCAGACCCTGTTTTATGCTTAACCTATCCTTGTGCCAATCATGATAGCACTTGACTTCATGTGGTCTATGCGGCCTTGGTCCGATAAGACTCATATCACCCTTAAGAACATTTATGAACTGGGGCCACTCATCAATAGAAGTCTTGCGTAAGATTCTACCGACATCTGTAATCTGTTTATCCTTCAAAGTTTCTTCTTTTAGCATTCCTCGATTGATATGGTCATTGTCACCAGAGTCTAGTTCAGGTTCTTTGCCGTCGTTGTGATACATGGACCGGAATTTATAGAATACAAACTCCTTACCGTCTTTACCGCATCGCTTTTGTTTGTAAATAATTGGACCTGGTGAATCTAATCTGATAGCGATTGCCGTGATTATGAAGAATGGCGCAAGTACGATCAACCCGATGATTGCGCCGATTATATCAAGACACCTTCTCAGACAATCCCGGCAAAACTGGTATTTCCTTTGGCAAAATGTGTATACCGGCATCGCGTCAATCTTGCACCACTCCCAACCCAACCTGAGGTTATTGAAAAGCTGAGACGCAACGTGCAGGGTTTGACCCGGCACAAGGTTGGCTTTTATTTCCTTATAAAGTCGGTCATAACTTATTGCCTGGCTGTAGAGGAAAGTTTCATTGCAGCCTGTAGGAGATCCTGCGTTTTTGTCACAATTCACAAACGTCAGTCCGGTAGCGATATTCGCGTCAAAGAATTTGCTGAGTTCTTTGAACTTTTCAAGCGGCCCAACATATTTGCAGGTTAGCCTCCTTTTGGAATTGGAAAAATAAGTCTCTAACATCTTTTTCAAACATATCACCCGCAGTGCGAAAAAGAAAATTAAAGAAAAGCAAAAAAACATGATTATGAAAGCACGGCTCTCTATTAGAAAAAAATGCTTTGTCAAAAAACCAACAACGACATAAATCACCAAAGAAACCAACCACACCCTGATTACTTTGAAGAAAACCCTTAATCTTTGTATATAAATGAAATGATTGTACAGATCAAATACATAAAAAAGAGCAGGGATGAGTACCAGCAAAAAAACAAGGGTTGACCACTGATTATCTACGACATCAATCAAGCTTTTGAAACGCAAAAGCAGTGCCAAGACATAAGCGCTAATGATAATAATTAAGTCAGTTAATACAAAAATAAATCTGTGTGTCAGTCTCATTTCTGTGATTTAACCCACGCGTTTATGGTCGCGCCGACATGCCCAATTTCCTCGGCTGTCAATTCTGGGAAAATCGGCAATGCAATAACACCCTCTGCACATTTCTCCGCATTGGGAAAATCACCGCGCACATAACCAAGATATCGGTAGGCGCTCTGCATATGTAAAGGGATCGGGTACGCAACTGTAAAACCAATACCTCCCTGGTTTAGATATCCCTGGAGTGAGGGTCGATCCTTGCTCCAAATCACGTACAAGTGGTACACGTGATCACGGTCTGGCATATTATCTGGCAGTACTATCCCATCCAGTCCAGATAATAGTACCCGGTATTGCTCGGCATTTTTCTGACGGGCCCGATTCCAGGTATCAAGATGTTTCAGCTTTACATCGAGTATTGCTGCCTGGAACCCATCCATCTTGAAATTCCAACCCTCGAATTCATAATCGTACTTTCCTATCTGACCGTGATTTATAAATTGTCTTGCTCTTTTGGCAAGACGTTCATCACTGGTCAGCACTGCTCCGCCCTGTCCGAACGCGCCGAGGTTTTTGCTGGGATAAAATGAGAAAATACCTATCTGACCAATGGTCCCTGCCTTTTGATTCTTATACGCTGCACCGTGAGCCTGAGCAGCATCTTCAAGAACCAATAAGTTATGCTTCTGAGCGATTTCCATTATGTCGTCCATATCTGCCATCTGACCATAGAGGTGAACCGGGATAATCGCACGTACCTTTAAACTGGTTTTTTTATCTCTAAGCGTATTATCAGAAGCATTCCGTGTGCACGATTTCTCAATGTATTCTCTCAGCTTTGCAATGGAAATATTGTACGAGTCTTTTTCGATATCGACAAAGACCGGTCTGGCACCGGTCATGGTAATCGCCTCAATTGTTGCGATAAAGGTGTAGGGGACCGTAATGACAATATCGCCTTTTCCAATCCCCAGTGTCCTCAGCGCAACATAGAGCGCACTCGTGCCGCATGATACACCGATCGCGTATTCTGCCCCGCAATACGCTGCAAAATTCTCTTCGAATTTCTTAACCTTCTCACCAGCGACAAACGCACAACTGTCAATTGTGCTCTGAATAGCATTATTGATTTCGTCTTTTATAGTCAAATATTGCCGTTTCAAATCCAGATAAGGGACTTGCATCAATAGATTATAATAAGATTTGTATTGGTGTCAATATATTCGGTGTAGGAATTACGAACCAAGAACCTGGCGATAGACAGCACATGTTTTCTGTGCAATTATCTGCCAGTTATAATTTTCAGATATTGTTTTTCTGTTTGCCGCAACTTCCTTTTTGGAAAACGGGCAGTTAAATAATTCGCTGATTTTTTTTGCCAAAAGGATAGTATCACTTGCTGGAAAGTACCGGTATTCAGGCAATGGAATCTCACGCGTTGCCGGAATATCACTTACCAACACTGGAAGGTCATAACTCATCGCTTCCAACAAGGCTATGGGCAGACCCTCGTAATAAGAAGGTAAAACAAAAAGCTTGGCATTGACATAGAATTCAGACAGCTGTAGGCGGTTCAAAAAACCAGTCATGACCACACCCTTATGCTGGGCTGCAGATTCTTTGATTCTTCTACTGTAGGCTGTTTCGTGATCAGCATCACCAGCGATTACCAACTTAAACCCTGGTTTACTGATTCTTGAGTATGCTGTGATAAGATCATGAAGCCCCTTTTCCGGCACAAAACGGCAGGCTGTAAAGATAAATTTCTGCGGTTCGAGGTCGAATCTGGCGAGCATCTTGCTATTTCTCAACTTCTCTGGTATGTCAACGCCATTAGGTATGTATTCAACCCGTCCAGTCCGGTATTTGCGCGTAAGCAAGGTTTTGACAGTCTTGGAAACTGCAATAACATAATCGGCAAAAGTCACCCCCAGAAACTCACCTAATCTCAATATGAATTTGGCAAAACAACCCCATTTTACTCTGAGATAGTCAGGACCATGATGCGTCATAACAACCCTCAGCCCCAGAAGCTTTGCCAATGGTATAAACAAAGAAGGTCCAACTGCGTGAAAGTGAATAATGTCTGGTGATTTTATACGGGCAATAATAATACCGAAAAATGTATGAATTATTGCTTCTAAATATTTGCTGCGCGGGGTCCACACATGAATGAATCTAACCCCTTGGTTTTCTAAAATACGTCTGTTCCTGGGTATGTATGGAGTTCTTGTCAGCACTGTAACATGGCAACCGAGTTTTGTCAATTGAGGATAGATGTTTTCACAGTGTTTTTCAATACCACCCTGGATATCAGGAAATCCTCTTGTGCCTAAGACAAAAACTCTCATGCCATAGAAAAGCGCTTTCCAAGCATATTCTTTACTTTGTTTTTTATCACCCACAATGTTGGGGTAATCATGTTCTTCTTGATTGCGGGCGATGCAGTACCAATCATCCAGCAGTTTTTAGGACAATTGAGTATGCGTTCTCTGATCTTGTGGGCTTTTTCACCTTCCCATATTTCTTCGAATGATTGCTCATTCAAATTCCCCATGCTGTTTTCTGGTGAACCAGTATCCATACCATTACACGGCCTTATCTCGCCAAATGGGTCAAGAAAAAACATATCGGTCCCAGCCCCACAGGCGAGTAATCTCGGTTTGCCGTTTATATGATTTATCAAACCATAATTAAAATACGCCCGAAACCAATTCTTTATCCGGTTGGTCTTTAAAAGCTCATTTATCAACTCTACAAAGCACGCAATGACGCCTTCCTTATTTGAAATCTCATTATCATGCTTATGAAAATAGTATGAATTGTGGACTACTGCCGTGGCAAACTCTACGTTCATTGCCCTGGCAAGCTGATAGAGCTCGAGCATATCCTGAGCATTTCGGTCTGATACTGTAATGCCAAAACCTATGTCTTTCAGACCAAAGCGCTGAAGTTCTAACAATGTTCTCAGGCCATGGTCAAAACTATGTTCTTGACCTCTCAACTCATCATTTATCTGCGGCAGTCCCTCAATACTTATCCTCACGCCGATATCCTTGTTCATTTTCGCCAAATCAATAATAGCATCAGTGAAAAACCCATTTGTGCTTATCACAACGCGCCGGGCTTTTTGCTTAATAATTTTGATAATATCGGCAATATCCTCGCGCAAGAATGGCTCGCCACCAGTGATATTCGCAAAATCCAGTTTTGGTAACTTATTAAGCAGATCAGGTGTGATCTCTTGTTCAAGGTCTGATGGATGCTGCCAGATATGACACATCTGACACCTGTTATTGCACCGGTAAGTCGTTATTATTGCCGCTTCCATGCTAAACCTTTATTACTGACTCGTAAATTTTCATAAGATTCTGATAGTATGTTACTGAGTTGTGATATTTTTCGACATATAGACGCGCTGCCCTGCCCCTACATATTACATCTTCTGGATGAGAGAGCAAATATTCAATGCATGCGTGCAATTGTCCATGATCACCAGGAGTGAACATCATACCGCGTTTGTCCTCACCTATGAGTTCAGGTATGCCACCAATATTTGCTCCGATAACAGGTTTGCCATAGGCAAATGCCTCGAGTACACTAAGTGGATTATTCTCGTACCATTCAGACGGCAGAACAACAAAACATGCATTAGCGATTTCTTTAGCCAATGCATTACCAGTCAAATAACCCTTGAAAATAACATGTTGCAGATTATGTTCCTTAGCAAAAGTCATAAGTTCATCTCGATATGTACCAACACCGACAATATGCACCTCAATATCAATATCCTGTACTGCTCTAAGCAAAGTATGCAAACCCTTTTCCCGGGATAATCGACCAAAATAAACCAGATAACCTTTGCCATAATATTGCGGCTGAATATTTTTTGTATTAATAAAGTTGTGTATTACTCTGATCCGCTTGGTAAAACCCATATTGTGCAGCATATTCTTTAAGAATATACTCGGTGAGATAAAAATATCAATGCTATCATAGATATGCAATATGTCATGATGCAAATACATTTCGATCATGTTCAAAAGACTTTTCATGCGCGAATCTTTCACACATTTTCTGAAAAAACAGTGGTAAAAACTCTTTCCGATACATGCCTGACATATCTCACCGTCATTATATAAAAGATAAGATGCGCAAACTAGTTTATAATCGTGCATAGTCATAATTACTGGTATATCATATTTCTCGAACACATCAAGAATCGATGGTGATATTTGATGCGCAAAATTATGCACATGAACTATATCGGGACGTTCTTTACGAACAACTTTCTCAATCCTTTTTTTTGCTTCGCGCGAATACAATATATTCCTGGCGATCCTGATTTTTTGCATAGTTGATGATGGCTGATTCAGATCAAGATAGGGCATAAACTGATTTTCATGCGGATAAGGTGGATTCTTCGGATGCTGCATTCCCCAGTATATTGTTTTATGTCCGTGTTCTCGCAATAATGCGCCAGTATTAAGTGTACAAATCGCATCCCCACCTTTTGGACAAAGGAATTTATTGATTAATAGTATCTTCAATTCTGTATGGACCTATTAGTGGAGGTTGTTCTTTCCATTGACGTATTTTAGTGATAAATATGATACATCATAATACTAAGCAATCACACCTTTGTCAATAACTTGATAATCTTTCCAGATCAACATGGCAGATAAGTTGTTTTAACTTGCTATTCGATTTCCTTATCCCGTTCTTTGCGCTGATTTTATCTTGAAGCCGACCAGACTCTGCCTTATTTTGCGGGCGATTGGTACTGGTATAAAAAATTCACCAATTACTCGAAAGAACCTTTTGGTAATACAGAAAGGAAAATACTTCAAGGATTTTAAAAGAAGAATCAATGCATCTTTTCGGTAAGAGTATCTATGAAGCATGTGAACTATGATTATACTTTGCACCGCCATTATTCTATTATACAATTTCTTACTGCAAGATATTTCTGGATGTGACTCGAAAAAGCTCACAAAGATGTCCAGCGTTTTTATAATGCTTCTTGCCTTGCCTGGTTCATTCTTATAGCTGAGACTGTTAGTATGTTCACGATGAACAATAAAATACATGTTAACATGCATTCCTTTTTTTAAATATGTTCTTCGGAGTATATAATCAAGATCTTCACTATAATTATATGTCTGATCAAAATATACTCTCCCATTATTATTTCTGAAAAGCATTGTTTGTAATAGTATAGCACCACCACGGCAAAAATATTGTTTAAGATATTTTCCGTGGAAATATGGTGTGATATGTGATCCAATAGTACGAAGTTTTTCATCCCCCTTTATAAGATTACCATAGATAAAATCAATGCGTTGGTGCTTTGCCAGAATATCCCGCGCTTTTTCAAGTACTCTATTGTTTATCAATACGTCGTCTGAGTCAATAAAATATATGTATCCACCCTTAACTCGCATGAGCCCGCGATTTCGAGTTGCCGAAACTCCTGAACCATCATCCTCAACAAGAATAATATCCAGATCTGAGTTGATGGTTTGTGACGTCAGGCTCTGAAGAGTCTCCTCAAGAAATGGTGCTGGTTTCTTGAATGGAATGATAACTGATATCTTTTTCTTATCCATGTTATTTATTAAGATCTAGACATTACAGGACTATTACATGTTTTAATGCCGGGGATAAATACTTAAGGTGCATGTTGACTCAAGATTTATGAACATAAGAATATCTATGTAAGAAAGCAGCAAAAAAGTAGAAGATATAATTAGGCGAATCATGACGCCACACTAAGTCATAAAATGGTCCTAATAACGCATAGAATACCCAAATGCCAATGATCGCAGCTGAAATTATACGAACATCTTTATCCTCGCTGGTCTTGTTCACCTTAATAACACCTCCAAGGATTCGCAGCAACATCCATGCAAATATCACCAATCCAATAATACCTGTTTCACCTAAGATCACAGCGATCTGGTTTAGATAGGGAACCTCCTCAAATATCTGTCCTGGGACACCGAGAAAATTACCAGCGAGGAGTGCGCCCGGTCCTATACCAAATACCAGCATGCGCCAATCATCCTTAAGATGATTCCATACGAATGCACTGCCAAGAAATCTTGAAGATGAATAGTCCACTTCTTCACTAGTTACAAGTAGTGACGGTTCTGTAACAAAATATGTAATTTTCTCAAGATAGATTTCCAATGTGTTACCACCGCTAAGAGTATGGACTTTATCCCATACCGCACTGGCGAAATATATGAGTACGATAAAGAAAACCGGAAATGCAATGATTAAGAAATACTTGCGCAGCTTCTTCTGACGAAATGTAGCATAGATTGTCAACACAGAAATTATCGGTATTGCAATTGCGAGTGCCTTTATTTCACCGATCAAAGACACCAACAACAGTAGTGCAAAAAATATTAGATGATACCACTTGATTCCAATAATCGCATTATAGGCAACAACAAAGGCAGCTCCATATATGGCGTATATACCAAGATCAAAATGCCCCCATGGTCCCAGCGTAAAAGAGATGAAATCACCATGAATACCCAGCACCAAAAATCGATACAAACACTCTGGGATCTGAATTGCCAGCAAGAAGAGAAAGAGTGCAAGGAATTTCTTCACAGTCTGCTTCTTGATATGCATATTAATGAATGCAATAAAGAGTAATGGGTACCGTATATACAAAACAACACTGCCAACTAACTCTGTTGGTTGTACCTCGTTTATAATCCCCGAACAAATACAAAATACTACATACACAATCAACGGCAGTATTATTGCGCTCAACTCAACAGGCTCTTTGCGCATTGCCATTTTAAAGAACTGCACCACGACAATCAGCGGAATAAACATCACGCTCAGCCACCTTGCTATAATATAATCCTCGAGTAAACCTCCAGGACCTGTTTGCCGTGGTATGTACCATAATACAAGAAGCAAAACCAAGGGCATCAAATCCCATTTCTTCACAACAAAAAATGCGAAATAGAAACAAATAATCGCAGCAAATGAGACAATAAGAACACTCTCAAACATTATACGATTCCTCGTATAAACTCATAGATCTTTTCAGCCATGATTCTTTCATTAAATCGTTGGAGTGTGGTTTTGCGCGCTTCACGACCTATTTCTTTCGCCCGTTGAGGGTGTTTGAGTAAAAATCTCATTTTGCTGAACATATCTTCTACATTGTAAGGTTCGACAAAAAGAGCATCAGACCCATCGCAGACATAATCAATTGTACCGGGAGTCTTTGTAACAACTACTGCTTTTCCCATGCTCATCGATTGCAAAAGACTCATTTGACCATATGAATAATTGTAATAAGGAAGGGGGATGACAACGAATTTCGCACGAGAGACTACCTGCTTCAACTTATCAATGGACATGCTCTTGGTGACCATTACTCCGTGAGGTAATCTGCCGACGCCAAAACTGCGGGGACTATTCACACCAATTATGTTCAGTTTCAGATTACGAGGCTGTAACCGTTGCCACGCTTTGCACAATGTCTTGTAATCACGCTTCAGATATCCAAATGCTACAATGTAGTTTTCCTCCTTAGTCTGTAGTGGTGAAAAAAACTCTGTATCTACGCCAAAATGAATAAACTGCGTTTTATCGAGCAGAAATAAAAAGTGCTTTTGATAATATCCGCGCTGTACTCTACCGTGGTAAATAATACCGCTCAAAGAACGTCCAGCAAATGTAATCGGGATTGTTTCGAGTCTATTATTCCGAGCGCCATTAAAGCAGCCGACATCTATGATAATATGTGGCGGATGTTTTTTGCCCACGAGACTCCTCATAAAAGATAAAACGATACCGCTCTGTGCTCCGTGAGAGAGTATGACATCATAAGCCTCGGTTCTGGGAAACACTTTAAATGCCTGCCATGCATAGAATTTAAAAATCCTTCTTTCCAAATAATGCAAAAACGGTAGCTTTGTATAATCAACAACATCAACTACCGTGTTATTCTCGGGCCAGTAACGAAAGAACCAGTATTTCTCCCCTCTTACAACCTTGTCTGGTGGTTGGATGTCTTTGTCGTCTGTGAACAGGTAATTTACCTTCCAATTTACGAGCATCAATATCTTCATCTTGTGCTGATCGGAACCTCCCAAAATCTTATACCTTTGCGTCGCACATAGAGAAACGTCAGCATTGTTACAAATAATTCTGTCAGCAAAACAGCGATGGAAATGCCGATGTGCTTATACACTGGCACAAGCACTAAGGCAACTCCTATGTTTAGAAAGGCAGTAACCAACATTATGTTCGAGAAAGCCCGCTTCAAGTCGAATGCCAGCATGGTCTGAATGCCAAAGATATTACCCATTGAGATAATGAAAGGAAGGAAAGCCAATATTTTAAGGACAACTATCGATTCTTCATATTGGGTTCCCAAGACAATTCTAACAATGAAATGTGCACCAATAAAAATGATCAAAGAAATAAGTAAAAAACTGCTGCCGAATATCAGTAATATCTTTCTCAAAAAAGCCATCGCTTTTCCTTTTGATTCTGTAGCCAGCTTATTGATATAAGGATACACACTCCGGGAAGCCGCCCATAACATTCTCTGAACCGCCCGTATGAGTTTCTCGGCAGCACTGTAGTAACCCACAAAAACCTCGGGAGCAAAGAGCCCAAGAATGAAGGTTCCGCTGTATGTATACAGATTTATTGATAATGTAGAAACGAAGAAATGCCACCCTTCTCTTATTTCACTCAAAATAAGGCTCCTAGGAGGAATCCTAAACCTCACGCCAAACTGCCTGAATATGATCCATAGACTCACAATTCCAGCAATAATGAGACCAAGTGAATTGAATAAAGGGACGTACAGATAATCTGTGGAAGACCTGATGAACACAAATATGGCAACCAGAAAAATAAGTTTGGCAATGAAATACAACCAGGTGATGTACTTCATTCTCTCCATCCCTTGAAAAAACCATGTTGGAAAAAGAACATCGCCGAGGACATTCCCAAATGCAAATATGTAAATGAATTTGTCTAACCTGAATCTTGCGATCGTAAAAACAAGAGTCATAAAAACCAAAAGACTCACACCCATGAACACAGATTTTATAATCATAATGGAACTGAAGATCTGGGAAACCTTAGTTTTACTCGCTCTGTGAATAGCAATATTTTTGGGTGCTGACAGGTAAAATCCGTAGTCAGTAACGATTACGAAATAAGTTATAAACGCTTGAGCAAACGCAATAACGCCAAACTTTGCTGGACCCAAGACGCGGACCAAATATGGCAATGTGATCAGCGGTAGTAAATAATTAACGCCTTCAAGGATTGATAAACTGAAGAAATTCGCGACTATCCGTTTACTGTCTTTACTGAATTCTCTGTATCGAGAGATTATGAAATTCATCAACACAACTACAGCTCATGCGCCGAGATACTATTCATAACATCGAATAATGTTTGATTTTACCTTAACTTGATTACTTTCCAAGTTTCCGCATAGATTGGTGTGTCTAACCTGATAAAATAGACACCCGATGGCGCATCTCTTTGTGAATTATCCTTGCCATCCCATATAATGTGTTCTGTTAAACCATCAAAAGTCCTTATTGTTTCGCCAACAGCATCGTGTATACTTAGTTTTACATTGTCACTAAACGGCCCACAGAGGAACAGTCTTATGTGTAGTTTCTGGTGAAATGGGTTAGGTGATGAGCTTTGAATTTTTGTGATGGAGATTGGAAGGTTATTATCGACAACTGACGATTTGTTTGGATGATGGTTATAGACGAAAGCTCCAATTTCCCAATCGTACCAATTATTTTGATTCTCCAAAGATACATCATTAGGGAATACAGAACCTTCCTCAAGCATCATCTCAAAACCACCCAATGAATCGCCTTGATTTATGGCTGGAGAGTTATTTCTTAATTCAAATTCATCACCATCAAGATCACCTGAACTTAAATTTCTCCAGATGATTGAGTCTTTTAATAAAGGATCAGCATATACATCATTATTGCCTTTGGCATCATCATCGAGATCAATTTCAGTTGTATCCCACCAGAGATTATAGTCAAAAGTAAAACCAGAATTTGGGATATCGATAATAAAATCACCTTCTGTTTGCCAGACAATATTGTTTTTTATCGCACAATTGCTAAAACAATCAACATTGTCTAATTCGATGCCATTGCAATAACCCTCGACGAATGTGTTATTAAAAATCTTATGATTCTCCCAAGCATCATCCGAAGTATTATCGTCTTCCCAATATTCAAGATTCGATTTGCAGAATGCAATAAGATTACCGTAGATTTCATAATTATCGCCTTTGCCACCGGTTATGCAGATACGTTTGTTTTTCACTTCGTTTGGTTCACTCAAAGCGCTGACTACCGAGCTCCACTGAGCATGTCGACCGGCACAACGAATAGCTCGATATAACTCGCAGAACCGATATTAACAGGGTTTGCAATAATGAAAGCATCGATCTCTTTCTTATTGCTATCCATTACCTTGACTTTTAAAGGCGGCTCTTCTGATTCGACCTGCTGGATGATATTATTTATCGCGGTCTCGCGCAGCGAATCGACAAAAAGATCCTCCAGATCCATATCAAATATCTTTTCTGGTTCGTAGCCGAACAGTTCGATCGCTTTCTGGTTTGCATCCGTGACTTTATACTCGTCAGAATCAATGAAGAGAATGGGGATACGTGCATCATCAAAGAGTCGCTCATATTTGGTCATGGTTTCAGCCTGCTGCCCAGTATCCAGGACTGGTTCTCTCAAATAATGGACAAGACCGCCACCGCCTGCAAAGACCTGGGGATAGACACTACAACTCAACCTCAGTTTCAAACCCTTGAAAAGAACAGTATCGCTCGCTGGTTCTCCACTATCCCGGGCATTTTTGCCCGGGCAATCATCAAGTGCGTGATCAGCACAGTGAAACACCTTGTAACACTTCTTGCCAACAACTTCAGTGACACCTTTACCCAATTTCTGGAAGGTCGCCAAATTTGCGCGCAATATCGTATAGTCGAAATCCGTCACGAAAATCGGATCCTCAATCGCATCTACAGTGGCTTCCCATTCTTTCTTCGCCGCGGTCACAGTAAGCAAAAGGCGCCGGTTTTCCCGGGCAAGCACACCTTGACGCAATGCGCGGTCCGTGACATTCCTGATTTTTGCTTCGCTCAAGGGTTTAATTAAATACCCGCTGATGTCGAGAACCTGGCCTTTTGCCATACTCTCAGGAAATGCATAAGTGGTTACAAGAACAATTTCGCTTTCCGGATACGCTTTTTTCACATCGCCAACTAACTTATCATAGGCAATCTCCCTGATGTACACATCAATGAATACAAGGTCGTATTTCTCTTCCCGGCATTTGGTAACCGCACTACTCGGAACATCAGAACACGTAACCTTGTGCCCTTCCTTTTTTAGAACATTACTTATTAATTTCGTGAGGTCATCATCGTGGCTTATGAGTAATATCTTTGCCTTCATCATCATCCTCCCTGATTCATTATCCTGCTAAACAATGCAAAATCGTCAATAAACATATTCATTCTCCTGAAAATCGTAAGCTACCGCAATAGTCAGTTACGCTCCATTAAAAACTGACTTAATAAATAGAATTATATATATATTTCTATTTGTGTCAATTGTCTTCATGAAGATTTTCCTTGCATTCGTCCTGAATTTGGCTATACTTTTTCTTAGTGATTGAACTGAGAAATTTTGTCCACAATATACGATCCTATAAACCAGGAAGGCCAATCGAAGAAGTGGTAAGAGAATTAGGTATAAAAGAAGAAATCATCAAATTGGCATCCAATGAAAACCCGCTTGGGCCATCACCCAAAGCAGTCCAGGCAATCATGAAAAAAATCGACGATACAAACCTCTATCCTGACGACAACTGCTTTTATTTGAAGAAAAAAATGGAAGAGAAATTTGGTCAACCACCTGAAAATATCATAGTAGGCAGCGGTTCTGTAGAACTAATAGAGCTCACCTTCAAAGCATACGTCAACCCGGGTGATGAGATTATCATGAGCGAACCGTCGTTTATCATGTACAAAATTGCCTGTCAGATCTTTGGCGGTAAACGAATCGCGATACCACTCAAAGACTTTCGACACGATATCGAAACGATGTCTCGGTCAATAAACCACAAGACCAAGATTGTTATCGTGGACAACCCGATTAATCCGACCGGTACAATAGTGAAAAAAGATGTATTCGAACGCTTTATAAAACAGCTGCCAGAAAATGTGCTCCTGGTCATTGACGAGGCTTACCGGGAATATATTGAGGACGAGAATTATCCCGATACGCTCGAATACATAGCCAAGCGCAAGAACATCGTTATCCTCCACACCTTCTCAAAGATCTATGGTCTTGCTGGACTTCGCATAGGATATGGTTTTTCCAACCCAGAAATCATCGCCGCACTGATGAAGGTAAGATTACCATTCAATGTCAACCTCATCGCCCAGATCGCCTCAACTGCGGCACTCGACGACACTGAATATGTAAAAAAGAGTTTCAAGAACAATGAAATTGGCAAAAAATACCTTTATCAGGAACTCGATCGGCTCAAATTGAAATATACGCCAACCTATGGCAATTTTATCCTGGTTCATTTCAATAATGAAGCAAAACAAGTGTTCGAACGTGCTCAAAAAAGAGGGTTAATCCTGAGAACTGTGCGGGAATATGGCTTGCCCAATGCCCTACGTATAACTATTGGCACGCCGTCACAAAACAATAGACTAATAGAAGTCCTCAAAAGTATCCTTTAGATGAAATCCTTCTAGATGAAATCCTTCAAGGAACTCATCGCTACTGCCAAGAAAAGTGGCAAGAAACGATGTGTTGTCATCATGGCACAGGATGCAACTGTGCTGGAGGGTGTCAAATTAGCTCAAGAACTCGACATCGCATATCCAGTCTTGATCGGTGATCAAACGAGCATAAAAGAACGTGGTAAGGCGGTTGGCCTTGATTTGGACAATGTTGAAATACATAATGCTGCTGAAGAGAACGAAGCGCTCGAAAAAGGGATTGCACTCGTCAGGGAAAAAGGGGACTTTCTTATGAAAGGTATGGTCTCCACCTCAACGTTCCTGAAAGGCATTCTGAGCCGAGATTGGGGGTTACGTTCTGGCAAAATACTAAGCCACATCGCAGTTCTGGAAATACCTGGATACGATAAATTGATTTTCATGTCAGATGGCGGAATGAACCCAAGGTTGGATTTAGATGTTCGACTCAATATAATTAGCAACGCCATCAAGACGCTGCGTACGCTCGGTATTAAAGAACCAAAAATCGGTCTGGTCGCAGCAAGTGAAACCATCCACCCGGACATGCCGGAGACGATTGATGCAGCAGAAATTGTGAAGCTCTATAAAAACGGTGAAATAAAAAATTGTATTATTGAGGGTCCTTTTGGATTTGATGTGTCTATTTCCAAACAAGCAGCCGAGCATAAAAAAATCCAGAGTCAGATTGCCGGTGAAGTTGATTTTCTCTTGATGCCCAGCATTTCTGCGGCTAATATTTGGGCAAAAGGGTTGATATTCTTCGCAAATACAAAGGCCGCTGGTATGGTTGCTGGTGCAGCCAAACCAGTTATTATGCTTTCCCGTGCTGACAAACCTGAAACAAAATTAAATTCAATCGCCCTGGGCGTTGCTTTATCAGCAAATAAAGAACCAAGCGATTAAGTTTTTAAAAAACCTGTTCTTTAGAGCAAACTACTAATAATGTTAGCAACCCACATAGTAAATACTGAAAGAATCGTTGCAGCACTGAAATCCCGCAACAAGCTGAACGTAACAGGGCTTGTTGGTTCATCAAGGGCTCTTTTCATACTGAACCTTACAAAGTATTTCCCTCAGGTAATTTTCATTGTAAACGTGGAAAATATAGACAAGAGGTTCGGTCAACTAAAAAAACTGGAGCCCCAAACACTGGTTATCGATGAAGTAAATCCCTACTACCTAACATCCAAAATCATTATCACAACAAAAGATTTCCTGGAACAAGATATCCTAGCCAAAGAAGCAGTGACTCTTTCTGAGAATCATAATATCAATGTCGAAGATATCATCACCAAGCTGAACCAAATCGGCTATACAAGAGAGGATATCGTTGAGGAAGCAAGTGAGTTTGCATTGCGCGGCGGCATCCTTGACATTTACGAATCAGGCGGCGTGCCAGTAAGGCTTGAGTTATACGGTGACCAGATATCCTCAATCCGCGAATTCAACGTCCAGACGCAGCGCTCAGTCGAATCAATCCCAAGCGTTACCCTGAGACTCGCCAAACCAATGAGTCCAAGACCACTCTTGGAACTGATAGGCGCTGAAGCAGTTGCGGTAAGTGAAATGGACATCGATCTCGTAATGGACCATATCTTGATAAGTCCAACTGGAGAATTTGACTATAACTTCTCCCAGCCCTTTGAGTATTTCGGCGATCTCAAGAAACTGAAAGAGGATATAAAAAAGAAAGATTATGTATTCAAGTTCTTCACTGCGCATAAGAGTCTGGCTGAGCGGCTGAAGACAATACTCGGTGAAATAGAAATACATCACATCCCCCTGGAACGCGGTTTCCTGGACCGAAATACAAAAATAGCGTATATAACAGAGACTGAGATTTTTGGTGAAATAAGAAGGAAAAAACCAGTATATCGGGGGTTGTTTGTCGACGACTTAATGGGTTTGAAAGAAGGGGATTATGTCGTCCATTCAGATTATGGAATCGGGCAATTCAAAGAATTGACCCTCGTCGATTTTGAGAAAAGAAAAGTCGAGTGTCTACACATTGATTATGCGGGCACGGATAAAGTCTACTTGCCTATTGAAAGAATGAATCTACTCGAGCGGTACATTGCCACCCGTGAACAGCCACCTAAACTTTCCAAGTTGGGCACTGAAGTATGGTTGAAAGCTAAAAACCGAGTGAAGAAAGCGACTGAACGCCTTGCCATCGAGCTGTTGAACTTGTATACACGGCGGTCCCAGGAAAGGGGTTTTTCCTTTAGTCAGGACACCATGGAAATGAACGAATTAGAAGCATCATTCCCCTATGAAGAAACACCTGATCAGAAAAAGGCAATCCAGGATGTTAAACTCGATATGGAAACACCTAAACCAGCCGAGAGACTGATATGTGGTGATGTAGGTTATGGAAAAACTGAGATCGCTTTGCGCGCAGCATTCAAAGCAGCGCTGGATAGTAAGCAGACTATGATCCTCTGTCCAACTACGCTACTCGCTTTTCAACACTATACAACGTTCAAGAAAAGACTGGAACCATTTCCACTGACCGTGGAAATGGTTTCTCGATTCCGGAAAAAAGAAGAATTAAAAAAAATACTCAAAGACATCGCCAAAGGCGGCATTGACATTGCAATCGGCACACACCGACTGCTCCAGCCAGACGTACAGTTCAAGGATTTAGCGCTTCTGATAATCGATGAAGAACAACGCTTTGGAGTTGTCCAGAAGGAAAAGATAAAGAACCTCAAGCCCGGTATCGACACTTTCTATTTATCAGCCACACCAATACCACGGACGCTTTACATGGGGTTAACTGGTCTAAAGGATATTTCTAATATCTACACGCCGCCGCCTGGTAGAAAGGATATCATCACAAAAATAATATATTATGATGAAGATGAAATCAGGAAAATTATCCAGGTAGAGTTATCAAGAGGCGGCCAGGTGATTTTTCTCCACAACCGCATTCAAACGATCGAAACGGTACGTGCAAAACTTCATAAGATAATGCCGAGTTTAAAAATATGTTTACTCCACGGCCAGATGAGAGAAGACATAACCGCAAAGCGCATGGTCGATTTCTTGGAAGCAAAGTACGACCTTCTGTTATCTACTGCGATTGTGGAATCTGGTCTTGATATGCCGCGCGTTAATACGATAATCGTTGACTATGCCCATAGATTCGGACTCGCTGATCTCCATCAGCTGCGCGGCAGGATCGGTCGTTCTGATGTCCAGGGTTATGCTCATTTTATCATACCATCACGCCGTCGGATTACTGATGAAGCGAATAAAAGGCTGAGCGCGCTGGCATCATACACGTCACTCGGTTCAGGTTTTCGGCTGGCACTGCGCGACATGGAAATACGCGGGGTCGGTAACCTCCTGGGTAAAGAACAATCCGGCCACGTAAACTCGATTGGTTACCGTCTCTACATAAAAATACTGGGTAAAGCAGTCAGCGAACTGCAAGGCAAAAAAATCTTGCAAGAACCAATACTCGACCTCAAAATGGAAGCCTATTTCCCCAGTTCCTATATCGAGAAAACCTATGAACGGACCGCTCTTTATAAAAGGCTTCTCGATATCGAGTCAGAATTCGAGCTGAAAAAAATAGCGGAAGAAATCGTTGACCGCTTTGGCAAATATCCTGAGGAAGTGAAAAATCTCTTCCTGCTTTCAAAAATTCGCTTACGTGCCCGAGAGCTCGGGGCTACTGAAGTAGTAAGAAGGGGCGAGCAATTCGTTTTTCACAAAGAGGGCAAAGTCATACACCGAACTGGGGTCAAATATGAGCAGGCTGACCGAGAATTAGGAGTAGGGCGTTTACGCCCGTGAAAATATGTCGAAATTTAATTACATTTAACGAGCCTAAAGGCTCTACTCCAAGAAATTTCGGCATTCTCGGTCAGCCTGTGAGCTCTTGACTTTACGTACGCTGTATATAGAATTCAATAAAATAATAAGGAGGAATTATGGAGAAAAAATTTAAGGCACTCAGGACTATTTCAGTCATATTCAAGATCCTGGCCTGGTTCATTGCAGTCATGACGATTGTTGGATTTTTCGGCATGTTAGTCGGTGGTGCGGCACTGTCTCAATACGGAAGCAAATACGGAGCGCCTGCACCTGCAATGATGGGCCCGATGTGGGGTATTTTTATGGCTTTTTATGTTTTGATTGTCGGTGCTATTTCTTTCATCAGCTTTTTGGCTGGCGCAGAAATAATTCTCGTCATTTTAGCGATCGAAGAAAACACCCGGGTGGCAAAAACGCCGACATAGCGAGATTGCCGCGCGCCCTTCGGTCGCTCGCAATGACATACCTTCGGCTGGAGACACGATTCTCTGAAGACATGCTTCGCTGAAGAAATAACGCTCTAAACGATAATAACGAATTAAACGGACTAAATGATGGACTGATTATTACACCCTCACCCTGACCCTCTCCCTTCAAGGGAGAGGAAAATTTTCGATTGCCTGATGGTGTAGGGAGTAGAGCGTAAGGCGTAGGGAGTAGAGCGTAGGGCGAAAACGAGATTGCCACAGCGACTTCGTTGTTTTGCAATGACACGTTGAGGTACTTCTCGACAAGCTCGAAGAGTAAATAACTTAAATGCTTAGTTACCCCATACAACTTCGTTTTACGGGGTAGGCTCAATTACTTAGTTACTTAATTACTCAATTACTCATACTCTTTTCTATATTCCAAATTCGGCGCGAATAGCACCTATAGCATCCATCACCCTTTCTTTCTTGACCACAATATTCAATGCCGAAATCGAAGCATTGATCATCTCGATATTTATCTTGCGCTCGGACAGTTGCGCAAATATCTTACCTGCCAAACCCGGTGTTGATGACAATTTGGAGCCATAGACCGTGATCATTGCACAGGCACGGTCAATAATGACAGCCTTGGGACGGTATTTTCTCTTCAGATTATCCAAAACTTTACATACATCCGCAAGGTTTACTTCAAGAACTGCAAGAGAAATATCAGCGTGTCCTTTGCCAAGTGAGCTTGTTGAAATCAACTCAATGTTCAGCCCTTGTTGGCCTAACGCACTGAAAATATCAGTGGCAACACCAGGCCGATCAGCAACTCGATGCAGGGTAACTTTTGCAAGCTGCGTGTAATCAATACCCTCGACAATTTTCCCCATTACTCTTTACCTCCTTTTCGCCAGACCATTCTTTGCCTTAGAATTTACCGGGCAATTATGAACTTCTCGATGACCTCATCCTGACTACCCTGATTATAAACAAACGCTTTTACCAAGTACACACCATTGCTGATCTCATCGGTGTACTCATCAAGCCCGTCCCAGGATATCTGATTATATCCAGCTTGACCAGAAACGTCAGGTATCGTCTTTATCAACCTACCGGCTATCGTGAATATCTTAATGTCCACCAAACCCGAGTTTGTTAGGTAGAAGGTAAACCAAGCACCTGAATCATCCTCGATTGGATTTGGGTAAATGAGGAAATTATCAATCGAAATACGACCGTAGAGTTCAGCATTCAGAACAATAGTCTCTACTGTCTGATTATAATAATTATCTGATACATAAAAAGTCAGGGTATCGACCGATTGAGGGAGTACAAGGTCGACATTGAACTCACCGGTCATGTAAGAGTTCCTATCATACATGAAATAATCTCTCAAGTCGATCTTGTTCGCGATATCCTGGTTTATGTAAAGATAAAACCCTCGCGTGTCATTGACTGAATTGAGCAGATTAATGCCGCTGCTGTCAGAAACCCGGCCCGTGAGGGTAAATTCCTTTTCAACCCAGTCATTATTTGCCAGGTGCTTTGCCCCATCATAAAGAGCAAGCTGGGGACCTGTATCATCAGTCGACGGTGCAGCGCTGCCATATACCCTTATTGAATCGTAAAACCCTGTCTTACGAGCCACAAAACTACTCAATTTTATCACTGGTAAATGGTTTATGACAATGCGCGGCGCGATAATCCTCGCTGTATCATCGCTCCAAAAACCATGGTAGATCTCCTTACCGTCGATCAAGTAACCGAACCCCACGGTATCACCAGGATTAGGACCATTCTGAACCGCTCTATACACCCATCCACTGATTTTATCAGCCGAAGCGCTATTAAATATTTCGATGTGTGTTGTGTCGCGGACAAATGCCTTCAAGTAAAACTGGGTTTGGTCAGTATTGATCGTCAGCTTTTCAACTGGTCTCAATGACTCAGGTGATACGGCAATGGTCATCTGTTCAGTTGGCTTTCTCATTTTGGTTGCCGGATCACCAATCAACAAGTAGTGCCAACGCCAGTAGCCATCACGAGCCGCAAAACAGCACTCGCCCATAGTCAGGTTTGTGTCTGGATCAGTAAGCAGGCTTATATAACGTCGTCCAATAGTCGTGTTGGAACCGGGATTCGTACCTGCGGTCGCTGCTAATGTACCGATCGCACCGTCTTTGATTCTTACGAATCCTTCACCAATCGCTTCATAATCAGAGTCATTAAAACGGCCTACAGTGCACGAACCAAAATAGAAAATAAAATTTCTCCGGCCATTGCGGACCTCAGACATATTTTTATCATAGAAAAGCCCTTCATGTGCAAGGTCATGCATATTACCATGCCCAAAATACACGCCCGCATAACCACCTTTGTTCAATTCCCTGATAAATGCTCTTCGTGCTGCTACTTTTTCACCAGCTGGTGGTGGAATAGGTTCATAACTTATCATATAGACTTTGGCAAAATCATAAAAAGAATCCGGGACAAAAGGTATGAGGCTTTCGCATGCACCACAGTGATCGTCCGGTCCTTCCCAATGCGTGCTATATTCATCATCGCCAGCCAGAATGATCCTCTTGTTCCACATACCGTCAATATTCTGCGTTTCGTAAGCCGTGAGTTTCTCAATAAAATCCCTCACCTCTTTATTATTGCGTACAGTAATCCGTCCAAGTATCATCGACTCACCCGCATCATCAAAATTGACGTATTCACCTTCGTAAATCACATTTGATGCCGGTGGGATGCCTGGATTACCAGACAGGGTCGAACCTCTTTCATACATCGGTATGAAATTCGGTTGATTCTGCTTGGCGAGGTTGTTCTTGTAATCATATGTGGCATCACCAACGAGTAGAACATAGGTAGGGACTGTCGTCCAATTATTCGTTGTATAGTATAAGAAATGTTTTATTGCCAGGGGATCATATTTTCCATAGGAGAAGTCATCGTAAATATCATTGACCCTAATAACTTTTGTCAGGTAATCCTGCCTCCGATAATCAACCAAAGGCATTATTGCATTGTAAAAATTAGGATGCGTGATTATCAAGTATTCGCAGCCGGTCGATGCAATCCTTAAGCCACCAGGGTTACAATCCAAGAGAGTTACTGGTTTGGCAAACGAAAGCTTTGACAAGTAAAGCAACTGCAAAGAGTCAACCGTACCTGATAATTGCAATTGATTGCTGGTTACCGTATAACCGCTCAATATTCTTGGTTTCTTCATATCCGTGATGTCAAGCAATACAGGATTTGTGCCAACGCTTGAGCACTCGATCGAATAATCCTGGGTACTGGTGTATAAGGCGTGGAAAGGCTCATCCAGAATAGTCAACCTTTGGTAGCGCAAGTCCACACTGTTAAAATATGCAGTTAAAGAACCAGTAGTCCCTGATGGTCGGATAATGGTAAAACTCAAAACCGACGAGTCACTGGCGAGCGAGCCGGCTCCAAGAAGATAGTGGGGTGGCAAGTGGTCGCGTGTCGTTAAGCCAAGCGTATCATAGAGAAAAATACTGGCATCGAGATCGATCTGATAAATCCACGAACCGTAATTCAAAGTAAAAAGACCGGCTTTGACCTCAGCCGAACCAGCCGCCTGCGGATGTTGAACATTTATCGAACCGCTGCCGCTTGGACCGTCACCTGGAGAAACGTTAAGCCAGTACCAGTTCGTACCCGAGCGCGTTGGATTGCTGATGTCTTCTTCAAAATGGACAATCTCGTCAACTAAGGTTTCGAGTGTACTGCCGTTCCATGCTGCATTGACTGATTCCATCCTCTGGCCATTAGCGCCGCCAAATGTGAACCAGTAAATATTGTTCAGTGCATAACCATTTTCAAACCAGCTCAGTGCTGTATCAACAACATAGTGGTTTGCTGGATAGCCGTAAAACAAAAGATAGTCTTGCCGGTCAAAACTGTGATCATCCTCACCAGCTACATAGACTGGCACCTCGACGAGTGAATCAGCAAAGGCGCTCTGCACATCCCTTGGCAAAAGCTCAAACGCCGCCGTGTAGATCTTCATGGTCTGGGGATCGAACTGGGCTGGATCAAGACCAGCATCTTTAAGCACATCATGGTCAATCTTGTAAAGTCCTTCTTCGTTTACTTCGATCTTAAACCAAGCACCGGTTTCAAAGGGATTATCCATAACCTGCGTGGGTTCACGCCGCCAATTTTTACATTGTGCATAATTGATTATCGTTTGCTCATACATATTTTCAAACCCCTTGTCAATAATGGGTTTGCTCTTCGGGACTGTTTTGAACCTAACATGAATCGTGAAATTCTGGACGACCCGTAATTCTCTTGTAACTGGGTTATACTGCACCGGGTTAACCCGGACACTGACCGTATAAATATCTCTGAAATATCCAGGTTGCGAAATCTCCATGAAATCCCGCGGCAAGAAATCATTCTGCTTATAGATATCTGAGCGAGTTGGTTCAAGCTCATGTAAAGATGGTTCATTTATGCTCGGCATAATTACCGGGTCAATCGTTATATCCTTAAAGACCTCTTCACGACCTCTGGTGATTGTTATTTCAAAATCACCACCCTGGGGTAAGCCGATTTTGTACAGGAGCGATGGCAGGTCAGGCTCACCTGTTTTGTTCAAACGTACGCCGTCAGCAAACCCGGTTAGAGATGGAGTCTCTAACCGGGCAAATTCGGGCTGGCCGCGGGTGATTCGATCTGACGTGTACGAAATCTCCAGTCCCTTTATGCCGAGTTCTTTCACGCTCGAGCCATTCATTACCAATAGTATTAGGCATAAGTTAATCATCTATTTTTCTCGCTTCATCTATCAACATAATAGGGATATCATCTTTGACTGGATACGCAAGACTGCACTTGCGACAAATTAACTCATCCTCCTTTGTTTTATATTCTAATTCACCCTTACATTTCGGACAAACAAGAATTTCCAAGAGTTCTTTCTTGAGCATAACACCTCCTAAGAGATAATTGGGGGATATATTATTCTTCAAAAACTTCTCTGACTTCAACCGGCGGCAGATATTCCAACAACCCTCCGATGAGTATCTTCATTTCATAATATGGCATATCAGTATACAAATTGATTTTACCAATTTTTCTCTCCGTGTCAAGGGTCAAAGTACTAACCAGAATACTGTCGATCTCAAAAGCAATTTGCTGAACCGACATAATCTTCTCGTGCAACGATATTTCAATATACGGCTCAGAAGCGCCATCAAATTTGATTTTTGCGCCCTTTATGTTTTCTTGATCAAAAAGACGGTCTGCCAGATATATGGGTACTGCCTTTTGATTATTCAAATAGGCGACTTTTTGAGCAACTCCCTTGTTCTTCACCACGCGATACGCGGTCAATCGGCGGCTACTCAGTATCTCTCTGATGTCTTCTACATTGTATTGCTTGGGAACAACAAGAATAATATCATCTTCTGTTTTCGCCAGTCGACAATCAATATCGAGTAAATCAATGCGCCGCTTTACTGGCTCGGCGTACTCAATGGATAAGCCCAGCGCATAGCTGTGCCATTCATGAACCGGCGGTTTTATCGATTTCTTCTTATTGAAATCACCTAGCTGTATCTTCCAGTATACTGAAGAATCCGGCAACCCGGTCCAGATCTCTTCAGGCAGGTAGTTGCGTTGAGAAATCTTCAGCCAACCGGTTATCTCCTTCCACCGACCAGGTGCAAGAAACGGTATGTTTGCCTTGAAATTATATAAATAGCCCTGTTCAATGCCGATGTATTCAAACTTATCAAATTCCAACACACGTTCGATTTGAGTAAGGATATCTGATTCCTCTCCCCTTGTCGATAACTCCCACTCATTGTCTGCCTTACTGTATTGAATATCACCCATGCCATAATATTCAAAATCTAGAGCAATGTCAGCAGAGCGCCACTGTCCTTTGTTGTGCTCAATCCGTCTGACAATACACTCACCCTGTGCTTCAGTGTAGACTGCTTGTGTTTGCAGGACATAATGATAACTGAACGACCTTTGCTGGGTGAAGTTGTTGACCCATTTTTCAATGTCCGCTTCTGGGTCTGGTACGTATTTGCTGTAGTGGACACAACTCAGACCTACAACAATCAAGAAGAGTGCATTCTTTTGCATCCTTTTATTCTAACCAGAACAGCCCCGAAATCAAGGGTATTGTGTGTGTTTTACTATTGACAAATTTCACTTTATGCATATAATATTAGTCTGTCTTTAGAATTTGGTTGTTACTGTAAAGACTACATAGCTCGGTCTTGCATTTTTGCCTGGATAGCTCAGTCGGTAGAGCACATCCTTGGTAAGGATGAGGCCGTGGGTTCAATTCCCACTCCAGGCTTTTGAAAGGACGGGTTATTGATTTGGAAAAAATCAGTTTGAAGGTTAACGGTTAAATGGTTGAGTGATTTAACTATTTAACCGGTTACCAATTTCTAATTTGCAAGGAGGAATTATATGGCGAAGGAAAAGTTTGCTCGGACCAAGCCGCATGTTAA
>Ga0209986_10001066_pt1 | contig 26649 bp, 25 predicted proteins | sample BlataG_FD_183168 | JGI IMG/M metagenome (GOLD analysis project Ga0209986, IMG submission 183168) | Deep subsurface microbial communities from Black Sea to uncover new lineages of life (NeLLi) - Black_00105 metaG (SPAdes) (version 2) | ecosystem: Environmental > Aquatic > Marine > Oceanic >... | reverse complement strand
GAACGAATTGAGTAAATTCCGATACATATAAAATAATGAAACGTAGTGCATTAATTGTAATCTTAATTCTTTTAATATTTTTTGTAATCTCATTTTTAACCAATATTCTTGGTCCAATAATTCCTGATATTATTGACAGTTTCAGTCTTAGTATTGGATTGGCTGGTTTTTTGCCCTTTTCATTCTTTGTGGCTTATGGTGTAATGTCTATTCCGGCAGGAGTATTAATAGAAAAGCATTCGGAAAAACCCATCTTACTATTTGCATTTTTTATAGCTTTTTTGGGGGCGTTATTATTTGCATTATTTCCCAAATTTCATGTGGCATTAATATCACTATTTTCTATTGGCATTGGTATGGCTATGTTGCAGGTTGCTATTAATCCCTTACTCCGGCAAGCCGGAGGTGAGGGGAATTTTGCATTTTATTCTGTTCTGGCACAGTTGGTTTTTGGTTCAGCATCCTTTCTGAGTCCCCAGTTGTATAGCTATCTTGTACTGAATGTGCATACTGAAAACACTTCTTTTATAATTAAAATGTTGAATCATTTAGTTCCTGAAAATCTGGAATGGATTTCACTATATTGGGTATTTACCATAGTTGTTTTGCTTATGATATTAATAATCCGGTTTGTTAAATTTCCCAAAGTGGTTCGTTTAGATGACGAAAAAATACAAACCGGGGCTGCTTTTAAAGATTTGCTAAGAAATAAATATGTAATTCTATTCTTTATAGGCATATTTGCTTATGTTGGAACTGAACAGGGTATTGCGAATTGGACTTCAAAATTTCTTCAAATGTATCATGGTGTCGATCCTGCTACGAAAGGCGCTGATGCAATTTCATATTTCTGGGGCTTGCTTACTGTTGGCTGTTTGCTTGGATTACTGTTATTAAAGTTATTTGATTGCAGAACCGTTTTAATTGCTTTTACTTCCGGCGCACTAATTTCATTGACTTTTGCATTGTTTGGCCCTGTGCAGGTAGCCTTTTATGCATTCCCTCTTACCGGATTTTTCGCTTCGGTAATGTGGTCGGTAATATTTTCACTGGCTCTGAACTCCGTCGCCCATCACCATGGAACATTTTCAGGTATTCTTTGTACAGGTATTATGGGTGGGGCATTAGTTCCTTTAATAATAGGCGGACTTGGAGAATTGATTGGCTTACGTCTTGGTATGTTTTTCCTGTATATTACACTGGGATATATTTTTAGTATTGGTATTTGGGCAAAACCATTAATAAATAATGTTACAATTAATATTCGTATTAAAGATTTCTTCAGAAAAACCAAAAACTAACTTAAAGGAGGATTATCATGAACACAAGATTGTTTCAGGCTACTTGCCTGGTATTAACCATTATGCTCATTTGTCCCTCGTTGACTTTTGCGCAGGAACTCCAGACGGTCCAGCTTTTGGAACCGCAAACGGATGGCGGTCGTCCCTTGATGCAGGTGCTGAAGGACAGAAGTTCTTCCCGCGAATTCAGTAATGAGAAGTTGCCCATGCAGGTGCTTTCCGATATGCTTTGGGCGGCATTCGGAGTAAATCGCCCGGAATCAGGAAAGCGTACTGCACCTTCGGCAAATAACAGGCAGGAAATGGATATTTACGTTGCCACCGCTGATGGTCTTTATCTTTATGATGCGAAGGCACACATGCTGATGCCGGTTCTGCCAGAGGATATCCGTGCTAAAACCGGAACTCAGCAGTTTGTGCAGGAAGCGCCTGTGAACCTTATCTATGTATCGGATTTCTCAAAGATGGGTAATGCGGAAGAAAACAAAAAGTTTTTCAATTCAGCCGCCAACACGGGCTTCATCAGCCAGAATGTTTACCTGTATTGTGCTTCCGAAGGACTGGCAACTGTTGTGCGTGGCTTAATTGACAAGCCGGACCTGGAGAAGACGATGAAGCTGCGACCTGATCAGAAGGTCATCCTTGCACAATCGATAGGATATCCGAAAAAGTAGTCATTGTTACACAAAGTTGTGCGAAATTCAGGATTTTGAAATAGAATATATGGAGGAGAAAAACATGCAAGTTTTAGTAATGTATTATTCAAAAACGGGAAATACCAAAAAACTGGCTGAAGAAATAGTCAAAGGAGTGCAAGAAGTTAAGAATGTAAAATGTGTATTGAAACCAGTGTCAGAAATCACAAAAGATGATTTTCTGTCGTCTGATGGAATTATCGCTGGTTCTCCTGTTTATTTCGGAACAATGGCTGCTGAATTGAAAGATATTTTTGATAAATTTGTTGGTATCCGTAACCAGATGGGTGATAAAATTGGTGCTGCTTTTGCAACCTCTGGTGATCCGTCTGGTGGAAAAGAAACTACTATTATTTCAATTATCCAGGCCATGTTGATATATGGAATGATTATCGTAGGGGATCCTTTAGATGCTACTGGTCATTACGGTGTATCATGCACTGGAACTCCTGATAAACAAACTGCTCGGAATGCTGCGAAATTAGGTAAAAGGGTAGCTTTATTGGCTATAAAATTAAAAAGCTAATATGATAAAAAAATAAAAACGGTAGGATTATATATGTGTATAAAGAAAAAGAATTTAAGTTATAACAGACGTACCAGGTCCTTCATGTTTCTAGCAGGAATGCTGATGACGATTTTAATTGTATGGATTGGTGTAAGCTGCCAGGGTAAACTCTATGATTCCAAACAGATCCTGAAAAAAATTGCTTTTTCACGTGGCATTATTGTTTTGTTGGAAGATACAGGCTGTAAACTTGCTATCAAGCTGGCGCAGGAAAGTGAGTTGTTGATATATGTGCAGTTAACCAACGGTGAAGACGTAGAAGCTGCACGCCGGGCAGTTGACGAAGCAGGATTTTACGGATCCCGTATCTTCGTTGAGAAAGGTGAGTTAACAAGGATTCATCTGGCCGATAATCTGGCTGATGCTCTTATCACCGTAGGTGAAGCATCAAATATTTCGGAATCTGAAGTCCTCCGTGTAATACGTCCCCGGGGAAAAGCCATAATAGGTGGAAAAGAATTAATCAAACCATTTCCTGAAGGAATAGATGACTGGAGTCATCCGTACCACGGTCCGGATAATAACCCCCAATCCTCTGACAGGATTGCCCGGGCGCCTTATCTTACTCAATTCCTGGCAGAACCATACTATGCACCGTTGACACAGGTTGCGGTAGCTTCGGGAGGCCGTGTGTTCAAAACTTTTGGCAATATTGCTTTTCATGTGCGTGAAGAAGCCCTGCTTAACTCGCTTGTAGCATATAACGGCTACAATGGTACGATGCTTTGGAAGCGCAGACTGACTCCCGGCGTAATGATCCACCGCAATACAATGATCGCAACTCCCGGAATTTTATATGTAGGTGATGACAAGAGCTGCAAGGTTATCGACGCTGCCACAGGTAAGTTAAAAAACGAGATCATTCCGCCTGTAGATATTGCCGGCGGCACTTTCTGGAAGTGGATGGCGCTTGAAAACGGGGTTCTTTACGCACTATTAGGGGAACAGGAACAGAAAGACCCTGTGGTACGGCAACAGAGAGAAGCACACGGCTGGCCATGGGATCCGCTCTCGAAAGGTTTCAACCAGCCTGAAAATCCGTGGGGATACGGACGAAACGTATTGGCTATCAATCCGAAAACAAAAAAGGTGCTATGGAGTCACCGGGAAGCTGAAAAGATCGACAGCCGTGCCCTCTGTATGAAAAACGGACGAATCTATATCTACCGGCATGGTGCTTTTTTGGTTTGTCTGGATGCAAAAACCGGTAACGATATTTGGCGAAAAACACCCGATAATGACCCTGAACTATTCAAAGCGCTTGGGGCATATCTGAATCGACAAGACTGGCGTACCAATTGGCGAACCACAGCTTATCTTAAATGCAGTGACAAGGCACTATACTTTGCCGGTCCCACGATTGGCAAGCTTCTCGCCGTTTCTGCCGAAGACGGTAATATCCTCTGGGAAGATCCTTATAATAATTTTCAGTTGGTTATTCGTGACGACGGACTCTATGGCATCAGTGGTCAGATTGATAATTTTAAAAGCAAGAAATTTGATCCGCTTACCGGTGAGGTTTTGGCTGAACTGGATACAAAACGACGTGCCTGTGCCCGGCCGAATGGAGCTATCGATGCTATATTATACCGTGCTGAAGGCGGTTCGGTTCGTTTGGACATATCCAGTCAACGTCCTCAATGGATTTCACCGATGCGGGCACAATGTCATGATGGCGTAACTATTGCTAACGGTCTTCTTTACTGGTGGCCATCAGTTTGTGATTGCCAGAACACACTATACGGTATTACCTGCCTTGGACCGGCAGAAGATTTTGATTTCAGCCAAAAAGCGGCTGAAAATGAAAGATTGGAACAATACGATCTGACAAATGTCGCCAGTCCGGACGAATCACCTGCCGATTGGGCCACGTTCCGGGCAAATAATTACTGTAATGTCACAACGGAAGCCAAAATATCTAAAGACATACACAGACTCTGGTGGTTTACCCCGGGAACTGAATTTATTCCGACTGCCCCGGTTACCGTTGGCGGTATTATGTTTTTCAGTGGTTCTGATGGCATCGTACGGGCTCTGGAGACAGCAACCGGAGAAATTCGGTGGAAGGCATATACAGGAGGCCCTGTCCGTTTCCCGCCAACTATTTGGAAGGGACGTGTGCTGGCAGGTTCCGGTGATGGATGGGTTTATGCCTTTGAGGCGCTAACCGGGCGATTATTATGGCGGTTCAATGCAGCTCCGGAACATCGCAAGATACCTGTGTATGGTTCATTAATGTCCACCTGGCCGGTCGCAAGCGGAGTGGTTATTGAAGATGGCATTGCTTATTTTGCCGCCGGTATTGTTAATTATGATGGTATCCATGTGTATGCGCTTGATGCTGCCACCGGTACTATCAAATGGCAGAACAATACATCGGGGCATCTCGATCCTGAGGATCGCACCGGTGTAAGTGTTCAGGGACATATGCTTATTAACGACGGTAAGCTCTACATGGCAGGTGGAACTTCTGTTTCCCCTGCAGTCTATGACCTCGCGGATGGAAAATGCCTTAATGACCCGGCTCCGCTTAAACTTTGTGGCTCAACCACCCCGCGAGGACAGGAATTATTTAAGGCAGGTGATAAGGTTGTGGCTTGCGGTATGCCTTTATACGCACACCCTGAATACCCTGTTTATGATCCGACAGTTACCAATAAGATGTTACATACATCTGCAAACGGCAGGGATGTTGTTTTGATAAATAACCGGAAGATTATGTGTTTTAACAATATCGATAAACAAATTTTAAATAATTCTGTATTTGACCCGGCTAAGGAACCATTTCATATAAGTGCAGGGTGGGGAAAATTGGATATTGAAGATAAGCCGTTGTGGGAGTACGATTGTGAAGAAGCAGTTGCAATGGCACGATGTGAAAATGCTGTAGTGATCGCCGTAAAATCATATGGTGGAACCATTAGCGCCGGCGCCTTGAATCTTCAGGATGGAAAGCAGTTGTGGGGACATGTATTGCCATGCTCTCCGGTTCCCTGGGGTTTGGCTGTGGACCGCGATGGCCGGATAATTGTCACTCTTAAAGATGGACAGGTTTTGTGTTTCGGTCAAAAAGATTGAGTTGTGGTGCAGTGATCAATCATAACATGTTCATTCAAGTAGCATTGCAAGGTTGAGGTTGAGGCTAAGGCTAAGGCTAAGGCTAAGGCTGAGGAGGGCAAATGATAAGATTAATAAACACAAAAAACAGAGACGGAAAAGACTTACTAAAATGTAAGGTATGTAATTAAAACAAAAGGGAAAATATGTTTAATACTTAAAAATGAGTATAAAATGAAAGGAATAAGACAAAAATGAAAGTTGAAAATCCTTAGCCTTTACCTTAACCTTTAATATCACTAAGCTTGAAAAAATGTTGTAACATCTTGATTATTAACATATGTTTTTGAACTTAGTCACGCTGCAAGCGTGACGATCTCATGAACGAAGTGAACTTAGCGCAGCGATCTCATGAACGAAGTGAATAATAAATTCCGGTACATTGAATTAATTGTACTGATCTTTCTGTGGATTTGCTTTCAAAGCCAATCGGTATTCGCATGTCGATACAATGTTCGTGAAACAGGTTTTATCTATCTGGATTCTGAGCCATATTATTTTTATGGTTATGTCAGTAACGATACCCCGGAAGAAATTACTTCAAGCTTTGAACAAATATCACATGCCAATCTTTTTGATTGCAATATCCGGGTTGAAATGATCAATACCGATTTACAAAAAGATCATCCTGCCATGAAATATCTATCTTTATGGCAAATACAATCTTTTCCTGCTGCCATTCTGGTTTCCCCCGATGGGCAGTCTCTAATCGTGCCTGTCAAAAAGAATAATGCACCCTTCGATAAAACATTGAGACCGGCAATTGATAATATTGTAACCTCACCAATACGGGAAGAGATCACCAGGAAAGTCATTGAAACATACGGCGTAATATTGTTGATTGAAGGAGAAAATGCACAGGAAAATAAAAAGTATGAAGAAACTGCTTTATACGCTATAGAGAACATAAAAAATCAAATGAAAATGATGCCGAAATCCATTGCCCATCCCCCTGTCCTGATCAAGATGGAACCGCAATCATTTTCCCGTGAAAAGATCTTACTTTGGAGTTTAGGCTTAGATGCAGACGATACGAAAAAACCATATGCGGCAGTATTTTACGGAAGGGCACGATGGATCGGACCGCTGATGAAGGCTGAAGAGATAAACAAAACGAATCTGATCAATATCCTTTCCATCATTGGGGCTGACTGTGAATGCGGGCTTGACATATCCTGGGTGCTGGGTACGATGTTACCAATGAGATGGGATCAGAAAAGACAAGCAAAAGTTGCCAAATCGTTGGAATTTGATCCTGAGAACCCCGTGATAAAAATGGAGGTAAGCCGAATCCTGAAAAAGGGATCTTCTTTTTACCCGGGAGTGCCTGTTGTTTATCAGGATTCTCTCAGGAAATCCGGATCGCTTTCCGGGTCATATGTCATTGATGAGAATAAATCCCATTTACACGTTTTATTATATGTTACCGGAGGATTGGCAGTAATCGCCATAATTACAGTTTTATTAATTTTTAAACAAAGGAAATTATCATGAAAAAAGGAATTAAACGAAGAGAGTTCCTGCGACTTACTGCCGCCGGAAGCACTCTATGTTTTTGCAGTACGGGTATTTTGGCATTTGGTGCAAACAAACAGGGATCAAAGCTGATAAGCCCGGGCTGCAGGAGAACAAAAGTTAAAGTTGCCAGAATTTACATGGGAACTTCACATGGTCTTTGGCCTAAACCGAATATGAACTTTACAGATGAAATCCGGTTTTATGAATCACAGTTCGAAAAATTGAAAGACGAATTGTATGATGTGGAATTTGTTGTTGACGAACTGATCACTTCCCCGGAACAGGTTGGAAGCATCAAAAGCAGATTAAAAGAAGTTGACGGGATCCTGGCTATTCATTTTAATATTGGAATACAACCGATCTTAAATGAAATTCTCAGCGTTGGTCAGCCCACCATAGTTTTTGCTGTTCCATATTCCGGGCATGAATGGGTAGGATTCGGGGATTTGCAAAAACAACAGATGGGCGCTAAAATGGAATGTATACTTACCACCGATTATACACAACTGGCAGCTGCAATAAGACCCTTCCGTGCGATCCATCACTTAAGAGAAGCCAAAATCCTTAACCTTACAACCAGGTCGTTTACAGAATATGCAAACAACATAAATAAAAAATTTGGAACAGAGATCAAGCAGATTGAACTTGAACAAGTACTGGATAAATATAATGCCGTCAGCGATAGTAAAGCAAAGACTGAAGCCGAACGGTGGATAAAAGGAGCTGTCCAGGTTGTGGAACCTTCCACGGAAGAGATATTTAAGTCATGTAAACTGGCGCTTGCCTTTGAACAGTTGCTGGATGAAGAAGATGCAACCGTCATGACCGCTGATTGTTATGGCAGTATGCACGCTCCGCTCTGCCAATCCTATGCCTATCCCTGTATTGGTTTTACCAGGCTGAATGATATTGGTTTAGGCGGAATTTGTGAATCGGACCTGCCATCTGCAATGACACATATACTATTCCAGGGTTTGTCAGGAAAGCCTGGTTTTATCAGCGATCCAACGGTGGATGAATCCAATAATAACATCATTCTGGCTCACTGCATGGGTACAACAAAAATGGATGGCCCGGATAAGCCTGCTGCTACGTACAAATTGCGAACAATCATGGAGAGGCAGGAAGGGGCTGTACCACAGGTAAAGATGCGCAACGGCCAGAAAGTTACCCAGGCAAAACTGGTTGGTATGGACCTTCTACCCTACTTCACAGGTGAAATTGTCGAAACACCTGTCTCGCTTGAAGACGACAGGGGTTGCCGGACGAAAATTACCGTCAGGGTCGACGGAGATGTAACGAAATTATGGAAGAACTGGTCCCATGGTTTGCATCGCGTAACATGCTATGGAGATATTACCAAAGAACTTGGACATTTCTGCAGATTCAAAGAAATAAAAATGGTTAATGAAGCAGTCTGAGATAATTGTCAGGTAGATATTAAAAATGTAAATTAATACCTCCAAAGCCAATTATACCGGGCATTGGATACCCATAATTAATTTGATATCCGGTATTTAGAAGGTTTTCACCTTTTATAAAGACATCGAAATGCTTATTGATTTTATAGCCGGCACGTGTATTTAACAGATTATAAGACTCTTTCACGGGATTTTGACCGGTTTGAATATACAGGTTGACAATACTCTGAAGCGATATATTTAAGCTAAAAGATTTATATTTATAAGTTCCGCTTAAGAAAACCTGTTGTTCCGGAGTAGCAATAACGGGTTCATTCATCGAAATGGAAGAATAATTTGCATGAAATTTCAGGTTTTCTGCTGGTTTGTAATTGATTGCCAATTCAATTCCCCAATTCGAGAATTCCCCTGTATTAACATTCTTAGGTTGGTTGCCCACCAAAAGTGTTTTTATCAGGTTATCACCTTTGGATTTATAGGCAGTTAGCTCTAAGGAGAGTTTATTATCGAACAGGTAGTGGCTAAAACTTGTTTCGTATTGAATCATGCGTTCAGGGAACAAACTGTCATTTGCCGGGGCCCACATAAATAATTCACGGATGGTAGGACTTCGGAACCCTTTTGAAACCGAACCTTTTAGAATGGTTTTTTCTGTAATATTATAAGCAAAACCTGCTGAGGGAACAGGTTCATTACCAAACATCTGGTTATGTTCCATCCTGAATCCGGCATTAAGTATCAAATTGGAGAATAATTTCTGTTGAACTAAAATATAACTGCTTAATTCATATATAGAGGTATCTGCAAATATGATACCATTGCCGTTCATAGCCAGTGTATTTTCGGCTTTTCCTCCGAAATTTTTGTAATCAATGCCTAACGTTAATGTATTGCCTTTAAACAACTTAAAAGCTTCATAGAATATCAATCCATAATTATTATCATTTGAACGAAATCCATCCGTAATTGCGTGTTCACCAAAATTATAAAACAGGTGTAACGAGCCACTTAATTTATCAAATTCATTATCGAATACAAAAGCGCCCATTCCTCTTGTGATATCAATTGAATTACCAGCATTTCCCTCCTCCGGCCCCGGGTCTGTCGCATCAAATCGAGCCATTGAAAAATCAATACTGGATTTAAAATGCTCATTAATTGAATATCCCATTCGTAAGTAGCCATTGGTAATGAAAAAGTCTGATGAATCCCGGTGACCACCTGTTTGGTCGTGATTGATACTGGTAAAAATATTAAATTTCTTCTTCTTGTATCCTCCGTTAGCCATGTATTTTTGGGTATTATATGAACCAAGCATTACACGAGCGTTAGCATTATAACCGTCCTTTTGCTGCTTTTTAGTAATAATATTTATAACCCCACCCATTGCATTTGAGCCGTATAAAGTTGAAGCAGGCCCGCGTATAACCTCTACCCGTTCAACATCGGAAGCAACGTAAGCATCTGCAAGCGGATGACCAAATATACCCATGTATTGAGGATTGCCATTAAGCAGAACTAAAACCTGCGTATTCGGTGAACCACCAATCCCACGAATTGAAATCAGGCCAGCGGCACCTGTGGCAACACCAAAACCGGTAATTCCCCGCTCGGTAACAAACATTCCGGGTACACGTCCGGTAAGTACCGGTAACAAAGCAGATTCGGAACTTTCCTCAATTTCTTTTTCATATACTACAGTAACGGTAAGCGGTACATTGTTTCTTGTAACTGCTACTTTAGTGCCGGTTACCACTACTTCATCAATTTTAATCGTATCGCTTAGGTTGCTTTGTCCATAGGTAATAAAAACAGATGCTATCGTAAAAAAAAGTACTGTAATCAGTTTATAAAATCCTGCTAATCTCATTGTGCTTGCTTTATCGTGTTAATAAATATTATAATCGTGTTACTAATAAAATAAAAAAAATCTTATTAATCCGCTTTGCTCATTACCAGTTTACCATGTTGTATTCCTTTCACGGCAATAAGTTTATCTGATAATTTTGTTAATCTGGCAGCTTTACCTTTAACAGTAACTATTTCAAGGCAGTTGTTATGGTCAAGATGAAAATGCTGGGAGGAAAGAATTACATCATGGTAATCATGCTGAATACCGGTTAACTTCAACAATAAATCACGCTTATGGTGGTCATATACAAGAGTAATAGCACCAGCAACTACATTATTGCATTGCCACTTTTTCTCCACCAGGTTTTTAGAAACTAGTTGACGTATAGCTTGTGAACGGTTGGTAAACTGGTTTTCCTTCGCATAGTTATCCAATGCTTCAAGCATTTCTTTTTCCAATGATACTCCAAAGCGTGAAACCGGCATTGTTACGAATTTTATAATTAATGTTATTTGCTCACAAAATAAGATAATTTTTTTCAAAAATGCAAAACAATAGACTATTAATCCTGATAAGGGCATTTTTCTGACTTCTAAGCAATTTTATTCAAAAATGTATACCCCAAAATACAAATGTAAAACAAATTGCATACAGTGGCTTAAAAATGGTTATACGGTAGGTGGGCGATACTGCTTGAAATCGTCAGGAAGCTCCAGACATCCAATCAACGTGTTTACATCGGTAATTTTAAAGCGGTCAAGATAGCTTTTAATCCCTTCAATTACTTTAATTGTAACCTGAGGATCAATAAAATTAGCGGTACCAATCTGGATAGCCGTAGCTCCTGCCAGCATAAATTCAATAGCATCTGCAGCATTCATGATACCTCCAATGCCAATTACAGGAATGTTAACGGTACGATAGGCCTCCCATACCATACGAAGTGCCACGGGTTTAATAGCCGGACCTGACAAACCTCCGGTAACCGTAGCCAGTACAGGTTTGCGTTTCTCGGCATCAATAGCCATCCCTAATAGAGTATTGATCAGGGATATGGCATCAGCGCCGGCATTTTCAACTGCTTTTGCAAATTCGGGAATGGATGTAACATTCGGGGAAAGCTTTACAATCAATGTTTTATGATATGATCTTCGAACAGCTTCAGTAACCCTAATTGCTGAAGGACAATGGGTTCCAAAAACCATTCCCCCTTCTTTCACATTTGGACAGGATATATTCAGCTCAATGGCCGGGATCTTTTCCAGTTCATTGAGTTTCCCGGAAACTTCTACGTATTCCTCAATAGTCGAACCTGAAACATTAACAATTATTTGCGTATCATAATCCTTTATTTTTGGATAAATGTCAGAGATAAAAAAATCGATCCCCTTGTTTTGAAGACCCACTGAGTTCAGCATACCCGCCGGTGTCTCCGCCATCCTGGGATAGGGGTTTCCCTCCCTGTTAATCCCTGTGGTACCTTTCACAAAGATCCCGCCTAACCGGTTTACATCAATAAAATCATCGAATTCGGGCCCATACCCAAAACAACCGGATGCTGTGGTTACCGGATTTTTCAAATGGAGGTTGCCAATATTTACACTCAGGTCTGCCATATAATTTCAGAGGTTTTAAATACAGGTCCATCCTGACATACCATTTTATTCCCATGGATTGTTTTCTGCGCACAGCACAAACAGGCTCCAAACCCGCAAGCCATCGTATTCTCCAGGGAAGCTTCACATTCAATCCCGCGACTTACAGCGTATTTACCAACAGCTTTCATCATCACTTCCGGACCGCATGTATAAATAATATCAAAATCCAATTGATCCGTTTTCAGGATTGAATGACGGATCACCAATCCCTTCTCTCCGGCTGTGCCATCATCCGTGGTAATATATACATTCCCGAGTTTTTCAAATTCCGTTATTTCAACCATAAGGTCTGCACAACGAAATCCCAGGAGAAAGGTTGGTTGTTTCTGAAAATCTCTTAAATATCTCCCCAGGAAGAGAAGTGGAGCAACACCAATGCCTCCCCCGATCAACAAAGCATTCTGTCCTTCGGGCAGTGAAAAGGAATTTCCTAACGGATAAATCAGATTTATGGTTTCACCTGCTTTTAGCCCGGAAAGTTTCTTTGTCCCCTCTCCTACTACCTGAATAAGAAGACTTAGGTTATTTTTTTCATAATCAACATCATACACTGAAATTGGCCTTCTTAAAAAAGTAGCGGGTGAAAAATCGACACGTATTTCAGCAAATTGGCCGGGTTTAATTTCAGGGAGAGGTTGTGGGGGAGTAATGACCAGAATAAAACACTCGGAATTCAGCTTAATATTTTTAAGCACTTCGAAGTCTTGTATTAGCTTACTCATCAAAAACGCATAAGAATCAATAATTCAGCATACCAGACGCTATAGCTTCTATTCTAGGATTCACTTGCCAAAGCCCCGGTACAAATATATAGCTTTGCAAATTAATAAAACGTATTGGAATTTCAAAATTGTTTATTGATTTACAATAAGTTATGTGTATATAAATAAAACTTATCTCATAAAAGGCTAAACCCGATACCCGATAGCTATCGGGTATCGGGTTTATTCCACAATCATTCAAATTCAGCAGTTTCAGTATTAACCTTATATAATTACTTAACGAAGCTAATATTATTTCACATTCCTATTCAAAGAAATCAAAAAGGAAATCAGGATTATAATCAACTTTAAAACTGTGTGTATGTTCCTGATTTCATAACAATTGTCTTTGAAATTTTTAATAATAATCCAACTCCGATAGAGTTGCCGGGATCTCTATTAATTGGTTTTCTTCTACAATAATCGAACACCGATGGTGTTCTTTTTCAAATAATTAAAGTTATGCTATTTATCAATTAATTATTCTCATTTTCCAATTATAATGCATTTGCTTTTTTAACTACGCATTTCTCGGATGAAGCTATATTCTTTTATTTTTGCGGATAATATTCCTTAAATGTTTTATCAGTATAAAAAATAACAACCTTTTCCGTTGTTTTTTTCAATTCCTCCTCTGAAACTAAAGCGCTTTTATCGTTAAAATCGACAGGAATACCAATTTTTGCAGTACTTGTCATATCATTTACCGGTTTTTCCTTCCCTTCTGTTTCCGCATCGAATATAATACTCTTTTGCCGAATTTTAAACATTTCTCCACGTCCCAGAATAAGCCACTCGGCATTAAGAAGTTCGAATCGTCTCAGTATTTTTTGAATAAAATCAAAGCTTGGATTATTGCGTCCCGATAAGATATGAGACACACTGGATCGTTGTACACCTATTTCATCAGCAAATTTTGCCGAAGATATATCTTCCTGCGTTAAAAAATGTAAAATTCTATCCCGCATCTAAAAATTAATTATTTACAAATGTAATAATTATTTTGTTTACATATATGAATTTATTTGTTGCCATATGTAATTAATTTGTTTTATCATTTCAAAAGTCGATATAATCTTTCTGAAAACTTCATTAAGCAAGTTAGAATAGAAAGAAACTTAAGCTAATCTATGTATTCCGGAGGTATTAAAAGCAAATTAAGGTGAATCCTTCAATAACATCCAGGTTACTTTTTGATCAAAATAAAACATTTTGCACCCGGCGCTCTCCTCTCACAGAGATATCTTTGGTACTAAGGGTTTCATGCGGATGTAAGAAAACATGAAATTCGGTCTTTTTCTCAATTATTAAAGTAATACTTTAATTGTAATATATAAATATCAGGGTATCTGTATCTAATATACTTAATTTCTCCTAATGCAATATAATATCATATCTATCTTACATGCCATATTATATTTTTACTTCAAATAAAATGTATATAATACTGGGTTATAGTTATTTAAAATTATTTTTGGTTTTAATATATTTGTGTATTTACAATTGTAATCAAGCCGGATCGAATAACATTTTATAAAGTTACATAAGTAAATTATTTTAATAGGAATGAACAATAAAATGACATATGTAATTTACATGAGTAATATATTTTAGTATTCGTCCACTACTGCTGCCGGGTGATTAAGAAAATGCCACTATCCCGATAGCTATCGGGATAGTGGTATTTTCATTTTTTTGACTTTTCGGAGTGGACTCAAGTTTTAGGGGTCTGGTTTTACGGTTGTGGGTTTACGGGTTATGATAAAATTGTTAATTTTAGGCTTTTGTATTTAAATACTATAATAAACAACTAATTATCAGAATATTATGAAAATTCTTAAAATACAACTTCACTGGCAAATTTTAATTGCCTTAATACTATCTATTATTTATGGCATATTTTTCAGGAATCAAATTCATTATGTTGCCTGGTTAGGTGAGGTATTCCTACGGGCCCTTAAAATGATCATCATACCATTAATTCTCAGTTCAATTGTTTCCGGAGTTACGAACCTTGGAAGCGCTGAAAATCTTGGAAGATTAGGGGCAAAAACAATTCTGTATTACATAAGTACCAGCACTCTTGCTATTATCACCGGTTTGTTTTTAGTCAATATTATTCAGCCCGGAAGCGGAGCCGACCTGAATTTTACCCAAAAAGTCGAAGAATTGCCCGGTAGTGAAACGTTAGGTCAAACACTCATTCATATTATACCAGACAACATTTTTTCGGTATTTAGTGATAATACAAAAATGCTTTCGGTAATTTTCTTCGCGATTTTGTTTGGTTTTTTTATTACCCAGGCCCGTGGGAAGTCGAAAGCTCTTCTAACCGGTTTTTTTAACGGAGTATTTGATGTAATGATGAAAATCACCTTATTTATCATAAAATTCACACCTTTGGGAATTTTTGGATTAGTAGCTGAAAAAGTCGCGCAACAAGAAAACCTGATTGCTCTTTTACAAAGTATGGGATTGTATATGGGGGTAGTACTCTCAGCTTTGGCTATTCATTCCATAATAACCCTGCCTTTAATTGTACGGCTCATTGGAAGATCTAACCCATGGAAACATTTCAGTTCCATGAAAACTCCATTACTTACAGCCTGGTCTACTTCATCTTCAAGCGCGACCTTACCCTTAACCATGGAAGCTGTCGAGAATAAATCCGGTGTATCCAACAAAATAAGCAGTTTTACTCTACCTCTTGGCGCAACTATAAATATGGACGGAACGGCATTGTACGAATGTGTTGCTGTTATATTTATTGGACAAGCCTATGGATATGATATAACTATAATGGATCAGGTTATTATTGTAATAACTGCGCTACTGGCATCAATCGGAGCTGCAGGCATACCTATGGCAGGATTAGTTATGATTACCATAATATTGACTGCCATTGGCTGGGATCTGGAGAGTGTTGGTTTGATCCTGGCAGTGGACAGAATACTTGATATGTTCAGGACAGCCACTAATGTATGGAGCGACAGTTGCGGAGCAGTAGTTATCGCCAAATCTGAAGGGGAAAGTTTAAAGGTAGAATGATAAGAAAACTATCCAAAAGTATCATTAAGGTTAAATAATAACGCGTATTGGAAACAAAGCGTTTCTTTAGAATTTGTTCCTTTGAACCAAAAACATCGAACGCAAAAAAATCAAAAGAATTTTTTGCGTTTAAGGGATTATTTCCTGATATTTGATTAACTGAATTATCGATCAATAATGAAAGGTACAGTTAAATGGTTTGATACGGCTAAAGGCTATGGTTTTATCACAACCGACGAGGGTAAGGAGTTATTTGTTCATTACTCAAGTATTAAGACCGAAGGTTTTAGGCAACTAAAAAGAGGCCAGAAAGTAGAATTTGAGATAATTGAAGGTGACCGGGGGCCTCAGGCATCGGAAGTAATCGCATTGGAAGAATAAGTTGGTTAAAAATTAAATCCGATCCGGATTACCGGATTGGTGTATGGTGGATTTTCGATTGGGTTTACATTCCATAAAACGGTAAAATTAAGTGCTCCGCGATCTCCTACCGGCTGGCTCAGTCCCCCACCAACCAAAACCGAATTAAGTAAAAACCTGCCTTCATCTGAAACTATTGAGCCGAAATACTTTTTTTCCAGGCTCAGACCTTCATATTCCGTCTGAAAAAAAACACCTGCATTGAGGTTGATCGGCACCAGTTTATTAAAATCCTTAACCAGCATGTATCTTGCAAAAGCCCTGCCGCCATAAATATGAGTGTTGAATAAGATACCTTCTTTATAATATTGATATTTCGGACCCAGAGCAAGTGAAACCCGGGGTGTAAAACGGTAACCTGCAATAGGAGATATTTCAATATTCGTTATTGTACCAAACATCAAACCAAAATGTCCGCCAAAAAACAGCCTTTCACGGAAAGTTAATTCATTAAAATCTTTTGATTCCAGGTTTGCCGGAGCTAAAAAGAAAAGGATAAGAAAAACCCAAATTATGTTGTTCTTTGTCATCATTATAATTTTTTTACAAAATTCATACCTTTTTTCACTACTGTCCGGTTTTTATTCATTATTTGACTTATAACCGTACACTAGTGTACACTTAACGTATAGGAATTTACTCTCCGCCTGGCGGATCATGAAATAGCCCCGATAGCCATCGGGGCTATGTTCAAAGTTATTCATTGATATATACCGAGTTATAACATTTTAATAATCATTCAAATTTAGCAGTTTCATTTGAATAGTATTAACCTTTTTAATTAACCCTGTGAAACCCTGCGCAGCAGGAGCAACGAAGTTGCTGTTTCACTGGGTGAACCCTGTGAAATAAATCGAAGATTTATTGCAAAGCAATATTTCACAGGGTAAATTTGCGAAGCGATGTTCTTCATTTTTTAATTATTTTGCAAAGATCACAGTTTTATAAAATCTTAACGTATGAACATTATTATTACCGGGGCAAGTCGCGGAATCGGAAGGGGTGTTGCCAGCATCTTTTCGGAAAATGCTGACAACAAGATCATTATAATTTCCCGAAACAACGCAAAGCTTGAGGAGTTTCAACGGGTGTGTTTTAAAGAAAACCCGGATTCAACAGTTATTCCTATCCCTTTTGATTTAGAGGCAATTTATGAGAAGGGCAAGGAACTCGTAGAAAGGATTGCTGCTCATATGGATCATATTGACATTTTGATCAATAATGCCGGATTTTTAAAGAACGTGCCATTTGAACAGACTACGAAAGAAGATGCACAAAAAATAATAATAGTAAATTTTCTCGCCCCCGCACATTTAATAAAGTTACTTCTTCCATTGATGGGTACACCCGGATCAAGTCATGTTGTTAATATCAGCAGCATGGGAGGATTCCAGGGATCAGCGAAATACAGTGGGATTTCGTATTACAGCGCAAGCAAGGCTGCAATAGCTAATTTAACCGAATGCCTTGCAGTAGAATTGAGTGAGAAATTAATATCCTTTAACTGCCTGGCTTTGGGTGCAGTTCAAACCGAAATGTTGGAAGAGGCATTTCCCGGGTATATTGCTCCACTGTCAACCCATCATATGGCAGAATTTGTGGTTGACTTTGCTATAAAAGGAAATAAATACTTTAATGGAAAAATAATTCCCGTTTCGACCAGCACGCCGTAGGTTCTGGTTTGTAGTTTCCTATCACTAATACACCTTACATTCCACTTCTCCCCTCATCACACCTAAGGCATTCATTGCCAGAGATTTCATTTCATCTTCGCCTGGATAAATTGCAACACGTGCAATATGTGCCACCATTATTCTAACATATTCCACTACCGTATTATTATGTGCCAAACCGCCTGTAAGTATAATAGCATCGACATTTCCTTTCAGTACGGCACTCATGGCTCCAATTTCTTTACCTACCTGGTAAGCCATAGCTTCCTGAATCATCATAGCCTTTTCATTACCATCTTCTGCCATCATTTCGACCGTATAAGCATCGTTTGTGCCAAGATAGGCAACAAGTCCACCCTCTCCTGTGATCATTTTTTTTACTTCATGAAGAGTGTAATCTCCACTAAAACATAGTTTTGCCAGGTCACCAGATGGCAGAGTACCTGATCTTTCAGGCGAAAAGGGTCCTTCACCGTCAAGGGCCTGATTTACATCAATTACCTTACCCTTTCGGTGCGCAGCTACTGATATCCCTCCACCCATATGAGCAATAATCAGATTCAGTTCTTCATAGGCTTTATCCAGAAAATGCGCATGTGTCCTGGCAACCGCTTTATGATTAAGTGCATGAAATATGGATTTCCTAACGAATTTTGGATGTCCGGCAATCCTTGCAACTTCCTGTAGTTCATCCACAACTACCGGATCAGCGATAAATGCCCGTGCACCAGGCAGGGATCTGGCAATATCACCGGCTATCAATCCTCCCAAATTGCTGGCATGTTCTCCCATAATACCTCTCCTCAAATCCTCCTTCATCTTATCATTCACTTCATATACCCCCGATTCGATAGGCCTCAATAATCCACCTCTTCCCACTACTGCTGTTATTTCTTCCATTTTTATGTCGGCTTTCACTAACTCCCTGGCAATAACATTTTTTCTGAATTCATACTGATCTGCCACCTTATTAAACTGGTGGATTTCTTCAATAGAATGCCTGATGGTTTTCAAAAATCTGGATTTGGTATTCCTGTATACAGCAATTTTTGTTGATGTAGAACCCGGATTAATTGCCAATATTCTATGAACTTCCATTTAGAGTTCTTCCTGGAAACTAACCTGAAAAATTATCTTCGGAATTTTTCAGGTTGTTATTAATGGTTAAGTTTCACTTTGCCATAAGTGCCGCTAAGGCAATTGAGTATAGTTTGGTTTTAATGCTATCACCCCGGGATGACAAAACAGCCGGAACTCTTGCACCAACTACAACAGCACCCAGATCTCCACCTGTCAGTTTGGTATAGCATTTATAAAACACATTGCCGGATTCGATGTTGGGAAAAAGTATACAATCGGCATCTCCTGCGACTTCTGACTTAATCTTTTTAATTTTAGCGCTTTCCTTATCAACAATAACATCAAATGCTAATGGTCCTTCAACAACTGCCCCTTTTATTTGTCCTCTTCCTGCCATTCCTGTAAGAATAGCTGCATCAACACATGCCGGCATTTTAGGAAGTATTTGTTCGGTTGCAGCAAGAATCGCAACTTTGGGATTCGCAATTCCAAGAGATTGTGCAGTATGGATCAGGTATTTCAGAATTGCAATTTTTTCTTTTAATTCCGGTAAAGGAATGATAGCCACATCTCCTATAATCAGAAGTTTGTGATAGTTTTTAGGTTCCAGTACGGATACATGGGTTAAAATGGCTCCGGGATCCATCAAGCCGTTTTCCTTATCAAGGATCGCCCGCATGTATTTATCCGAGCTTACCAATCCTTTCATGATCAAATCCCCTTCGCCCTTATTAATTAATTGAACTGCTTTTGCTGCAGCATTTGTTTCATTCTGTTCGTGAACAATCCTGAATTTTGAAGGATTGATTCCTTCTTTTTTCATTATTTTCAGAATGATATTTTCGTCACCAACCAGGACTCCGTCAATCAACTCAAAATCCACGGCCTTATTTACTGCTTCTATTGTATGATCATCATTAGCAAATACTGCAACGAGGGTCTTCTTCTTCCTGGTTCTCAGAACATCAAACATGTTAACCAGTTTGTTTATCTCCATCCTGCTCAGTTTTATTCGTTTTTACTTATTTTTTTTGAATTCATCCACAATTTCCCGGGTATCCTGCGCAATTACAAGTTCCTCATTTGTAGGAACAACCATTACTTTGATCCTGGAACTATCCTTACTAATGAGTTGTTCTTTTCCTTTCAAGCCCTTATTTATTTTTTCATCCAATTCCAACCCTATAAATTCCATACCTTTACAAATTTCCGAACGGGTTTTATATGCATTTTCGCCGATTCCACCGGCAAAAACAAGCATATCGACCCCTCCCATGGCAGCTGCGTAAGAACCGATATATTTTTTAACTCTATAATTATACATAGTAAGTCCTAACCGGGCCCTTTTGTTACCTTCTTCGGCAGCTTCCTCAATCTCGCGCATATCAGATGACACACCGGTAATACCAAGCATGCCGCTGTGTTTGTTAATAAGCGTATTTGCGGTTGAAATTCCAATTTCTTCCCTGCGCATGATATAAGTCAACACACCCAGATCCAGGTCGCCGGACCGGGTGCCCATGATCAAACCTTCCACAGGAGTCAGTCCCATTGAGGTATCAACCGATTTGCCGTTTTTAATAGCAGCAATGGACGCACCGTTTCCCAAGTGACAGGTAATTATTCTTTGCTTGTCAAAATCAACGTTAAGTATTTCACATGCCCGTTTTGAAACATACCTGTGACTGGTGCCATGAAAGCCGTATCGGCGAATCCCGTATTTTATGTATAATGAAAAAGGTATACCATACATGAATGCATAATCCGGCATTGATTGATGGAATGCTGTATCGAATACCCCCACCTGGGGTACATCAGGCAGAAATTCTTTAATTGCATAAATACCTTTCAGGTTGGGTGGATTATGCAGGGGGGCAAGATCGGCACATTCCTCTACTTTTTGAATTACTTCATCGGTTATCAGTATGCTGGAATTAAACTTTTCGCCTCCATGGACAATCCTGTGTCCCACTGCATCAATTTCGTCAAACTTTTTAATACTGCCATGCTTATTGCTGATCAATATTCCCAATACATACTCAATTCCCTGCTGATGATCGAGTATTTCACCTTCCAGTTTAACATAATCCCCGTCGTTACGTTCATTCTCAATAAAAGGCCCGTGCAAACCAATCTTCTGAACAATACCTTTTGCCATAATTTCATGAGTGGTCATGTCAAACAACTGGTATTTTATCGAAGAGCTGCCACAGTTTAATACTAAAATTTTCATATAAAAATGTTAATAAATAGTTATTCGCTGATTTCAGGACAGGTTACGGTTTCACCAACAATAACCCCGTTTTTATATTTATAAAATCCCATATTTGTACTGCGTCCATAGAATCCTGACCGGTATAATCGCTTAATAACCGGATTAGGCTTAAATTGCGGTTCTCCAAATTCCTGGTATAGATTATTCATCCATTTTATAAGTTTATCGAGTCCAATTCTGTCGGCCATTTCAAGTGGTCCGAATTGCAATCCAAATCCCTGCTTTAAGGTTTCATCAATACATGAAGTTGAAGCAACACCTTCCATAAGGGTTTCGCAAGCCTGATTGATCAGGGTTACAATGATCCGCGTACTGATATTCCCCGGAGATTCATGAAGGGTGATCACTTTTTTATCAATCATTTTTGCAAATTTTACCACCAAATCATATGATTGATCATTGGTTTTAACTCCTCTTACAACCTCAACCAGTTTCACGGTGGATGCCGGAGAAAGAAAGTGAAAACCTACAGCCCGTTCAGGATGTTTTAATTCCATAGCCAGTTCGGATATCATCAAGGTTGAAGTATTGGAACAAATAATTGTATCCTCACGGACAGCTGCTTCAACTTTTGCTAACACTTCTTTCCTTATTTCGAGATTTGTACCTGGTTTTTTGGAATTAATGGTTTCAATAATCAGATCACAATCCTTGATATCATTATAATTTGCAGAACCCTCGATTCGAGAAAGAATGACTTTTTTATCACTCTTCGTTAGTCCCCACTTACTGATTTCATCATCCAAATGCCTGCTTAACTCGGCAAATACTTCTTTAACCCTTTCTTCTGACAGGTCAATAAAAACCACATTGATCCCATGTTGACTGATAACCCTGGCAATTTCCTGCCCCATTGTTCCACAACCAATTATACCTACTTTATGCAAGGTTCCTCTTCGATGAACTTTTTTACTTAATGCGTAATCTTCTAAAACTTCCGTCATGTTATACTAATATTTCGTTTTAAATTACTTTAATCATTATTTGCAGCTATTCAGTTCTTTATTTATTACTCCAATAAATTTGTGCCGAAGGCATTCCTTCGGAAGAATGTATGGAATAATGTCTTTAGCACAATATTCCAATACTCCATTTTTCGCCTAAAGGGATGCCCGTAGCAGGCACATTAGTCATTACATCTTTTTATTTTCCGTGGAACTGATTAGTTAAGTTACTACTATTTCAATCCGGCTGCCTGGTTAGCCGTTATAGCCACCAGATTCACAATATCGCTTACTGAACACCCCCTTGAAAGGTCATTGATCGGTGCTGCCAAACCTTGTAAAACGGGCCCAATGGCTTCTGCATGAGCTAATCGCTGGACCAGCTTATAAGCGATATTTCCAGCATCGAGGGTTGGGAAAATTAACACATTGGCAATACCTGCAATGTCACTGCCAGGTGCTTTTTTCTTCCCGATGGACTCAATTATGGCCGTATCTGCCTGCATTTCGCCATCAATTTTTAATGAGGGATCCATATCCAGGGCAATTTTAGTGGCATTAACAACTTTATCAACCATTTCATGACTAGCACTGCCCATGGTTGAAAAACTTAGCATAGCAATTCTTGGCTCAAAACCCATTATAGCCCGGGTTGTATTGGCTGTTGCCACAGCAATTTCTGCCAATTCTTTATCTGTAGGATCCGGATGAACGGCGCAATCGGCAAAAATAAGCATTCCGTTCTCACCAAATTCTTTATCCTTCAGGATCATGATAAAAGCACCTGAAACGACACTGATACCCGGCATGGTTTTTACATACTGAAAAGCCGGGCGTAATACATCGCCCGTAGCATTCATAGCTCCTGCAACTTCTCCGTCAGCATCATTGTTTTTTATCATCAGAGTACCCAGGTATAAAGGATCTTCGATTAATTTTAGTGCTTCATCCCTGGTTAGTCCCTTGTGTTTCCTTAACTCTACCATAAGATCAACATAATCTTTCTTCTTTTCATGATCTTTGGGATCAATAATAAGGGCTTTTGAAATGTGCTTAAGGTTATTTTTCGAAGCTTTTCGTTCAATATCAGCCGGATTGCCAAGTATAATTATCCGGGCAATGTTTTCTGCAATTAGAATATCTGCTGCCTTCAATGTTCTATCTTCCAATCCTTCAGGCAAAACGATCCTTTTGTTATATTTTCTTGCATTTTCCTTTATTGTCTCAAGTAATTCCATTGTAAATCAATATTTTATGTGATATTTTTTTTAAAATACAAATTTAGTTAAATATGACTTTTTTTTCCACAAAATGTGATGATTATTATCATAGGGAAAATGTGTTTAACAACAAGTTTTTCAGTCGATAAAGCAAAGAATAACTATACAATGTTAAATTCATCCGCATCAAGATGAACGGGAAATTTTTGTCTGAAATCCGTCAAGAGGGAAAAAAAAGGCTGTCAATTTTATTTTCGACAGCCCGTGTAAGTTATACCATGAAATAAATCAAGGATTGATTTTCCGGTAATAGCGATCCAAAATACCGGTAATTAAAGGCTTATAATAAGACCAGTAAAACCTGGTTCCATTACCAGGGGCATCGTTCACCAATAAAAACTCCAGTTTTTCAATTCCCTTAAAATATGCCGTTTTGTTATTCACGGGATTATAAGTAAAGTCTCCGGCAAAATAGTAGTAATTATTTTCACCAGGTTGCTCAATAATGGCTGGAAAGATTTTGTGTATCATATTGGAATACAGAATGGAATCTCCCACCTCATTTGTATGAATCTTAAAATTAGCGATAATATTATTTTCACCGGATTCAATAACTTCAAACCAGTGTGGAAAGTTAACCTTATAGGGTAAATCAAACTTTTCTTGTCCGTAGGTTGTGGTATAGATATAAGGAACCTCTATTTCCAGGTGTGTTTCATTTTCCAAAGCCACAACCCTGTTACCTTTCACAAGAACAATTCCGGAATTTTTAAAACTCCAGTCTTTTCTATACTGTTTTTCGTATAAGGAAACGATCCATGGCGGAAAATCAGGATTCTTGAGTATATCCAGGGATTCAAAGTATTTTCCGGTCCATTCGGTCCAGCTTATTCCAAACAGGGTTTCGGTTTTGTCTCTATCAAGCGGAGAAGTAGGATAGTCGAGGATATTGTATTCAGCCAGAATCAATTTATTCCGGTCTTTCATTTCTTTTAAAAGAAGGTAATCATTGCTCTTCAGTCCTCCATCGATGAGTCTTGACCTCCGGTTTTTGCTTAGTCCTTTATACCAATCATTGAAATACACACCATAAGTATCGGTATAATATAACACATCAAGGGAATCGGCTAAATTTAAAACCTCAGATAACCGGATCACTTTTCTGTCCCATTGCTTTTCCCTCAGTGGCCGCAGCGGATAAAAGCCCATATAATCCTTTTTGTAGGAATAACGTCTTTTATTGGGTTTTACATATTTATTATGGTTAAGTATCCAATTAAAGGATCTGTGTTTATCGCGTTCGAGGGTTGGTACGGTTTTATCAAGAATCAGAATTTTCAAGGGCTTTTTTGGCTGAAAAGACCACTTGAAAAAGCTGACGATGGGTAATGCAAAAATAATAACTAAAACTACGATGAATGCAATAAGTGACTTTTTCATGCGAAAATATCTTAGTTAATTAAATCCTTTTGAAAATGCTAAACTTTATTACTTAAGTTGTTAAAATTTATAGGCATAAATGTATTAAAATAATTTTAGAAAAAAAACTATATAGCTATTCATGCTAAAAGGAGCTGTAATAATATCTAAAACTAAAGCTTTTTGTTTGAATGTATCGGAATTTATTATTATTATTATTCACTTCGTTCATGATGCGAAGCTATGTTCTTATACTGTTATTATATTGATTATGTTTCAGGGAAAATAACAAATTATTCTAAAATAACCTAACTTTATTGATACCTGCCACTTAAAACACCTATGAAATAATCCCTAAATAGAACGTAAGTTCATCAAAGAAATTGGAAGATTTGTAAAAAAGTTATGCTGAAATCAACTGAAGGGCATAATCAACCCTTGATGAGTTTGAAGTATTTGGTGAATTATGAGAAAAATCAACCCAAATCACTCAGGATCTTGACAAGATTCATACTTACAATCTCCACCTTCCTGCCATTTAAATTAATGATCTTATCATTTTTAAATTCATTTATAGTCCTTATGAAACTTTCTTTCGTAGTTCCACACAACTCTGCCAGTTCTTTCCTGGTTAGCTGAAATTCAAAAACATGGCTTTTGTATATATCCTGGGAAAAGTATAGCAGGACATCGGCTATCCTGCCTGGTAAATGTTTATAAGCTTGAGCCATTAGTTTATCAAAAATAAATAAACCATCCTTGCACAAGGTATGGATAATACTCATGGCAAAATCACCATTTTTTTTAATGAGATTCAGGAAAGCTGAACGGTCCGTCATGAAAATTTCCGAATCTTCAATTACAGAAGCAGAATACTGGTAAATATCATCGCCAAAAACCGACATTAGTCCGATGAAATTCCCGGGAACTATAATTTTAAGAGCCAGTATTTTCTTGCTTTTGCCTTCCTTGAAAATTTTAACCATGCCGGATTGCAAAAACATAACATGGGATGTTCGGGTATTCTGCTTAAAAAGTACTTCGCGCCTGTCAAAATTCACCTTGTTGCTGTTTTCAATCAGGGAGGTCTGTTCATCTGTATCAAGAGTCCTGAAAAAACTATATTGGTTAAACCAGTTTATATTGGAACTTATATCAAGCTTTTTGTTCATTTGTTTATGGGGATTAAAATATTGGTAACTAACTTCCCAAGGGAATCCCCCGGGAGGAGGATTCCGGGGAAAGTTTTCAAGAGTTTCTTTTTTACAATTAATCTAAGAACATAGCTTCGCAAAGTAATTAAAAAGGTTAATACTATTCAAATGAAACTGCTAAATTTAAGTTATTTTGGAATAAGGCTAAGGCTGAGGCTAAGGCTAAGGAAGATAAAAGGTTTTAGGATTTTAAGAAATTATTATTTGAAATGACATATAAAGATTTCATTTATATATATAAAAAGAGAAAACTTAGAAAAACATAATAATTAATATAAAGTGAAGAAAATAGGAAAGGTATGTCATAAAGACAAAAAAATAAGTCTAAATGAAGGCTAAAAAGTTAATATGTGCAGTTAAAAACCTTAGCCTTAGCCTCAGCCTTAGCCTTTTATAAGATAAGTTTTATTACATACACATAACTTATTGTAAATCAATAAACAATTTTGAAATTCCGATACGTAT
>Ga0209986_10001064_pt1 | contig 26693 bp, 22 predicted proteins | sample BlataG_FD_183168 | JGI IMG/M metagenome (GOLD analysis project Ga0209986, IMG submission 183168) | Deep subsurface microbial communities from Black Sea to uncover new lineages of life (NeLLi) - Black_00105 metaG (SPAdes) (version 2) | ecosystem: Environmental > Aquatic > Marine > Oceanic >... | reverse complement strand
GCTCTGCTTACACCGGAAGCAGACTTTCTGGATTCAATTTGGAGTGCGCAAGCTCTGCTTGCGCCAGAAGCAGAGCTTCTGGATTCCAAAGCTTGTAAGTGGTACCAATAATATCAGGATAGATAGCACTTCTAATTGAGACAGCTCCAGATATGCTTTATAGATGATAAGGGGGTGATTTGGTGAACGATGAAATCTATGAGGTGTATCCTCATAATCCGCCGCACCTTTTCTGTCCAAATGACATTTACATGGTTACTGGTGGAGTGATGCGAAAAGAGTATCTATTAGACTCTAATAAGAAGAAAGCACACTTCTTCCGTAGACTGGCAGAATGGGCGGAATTGCTGGGATGGGAGTTGGAAGCTTGGTCGGTGCTACCAAACCATTATCATTTTGTAGCAAGAGCGCCTGAGGAAGCAGTTAGTCTAAAGTCATTGATTCAGGCTGCACACTCAATCAGCAGTAAATATCTTAACCGACTGGATAACACACCTGGACGTCGGGTTTGGTATAACTATTGGGATACGTGCATTACTAACCAGATGTCGTATATTGCTCGGTTGCATTATGTGCACACAAATGCAGTGAAGCACGGTCTAGTTGAGCGACCAGAGGATTATCAACATTGTAGCTAGCGGTGGTTTATTGAGTGCGCGGAACAGGATTTTTATAGGATTGTCCTAACTAAGCCGATTGATCAACTGCGGGTAAAAGACGACTATTGAAACTCTGGAGTGCGCAAGCTCTGCTTGCGCCAGGAGCAGAGCTTCTGGAATCCAAACAATCCGGATTGGATGTTCCAGGTTGTAGAGCTAGAGTGGGTTAAGATGTAGGTTAAGAGAGACATGATTTGGAGTGCGCAAGCTCTGCTTGCGCCGGAAGCAGAGCTTCTGGAATCCAAACCGTCTGGCATGGATGTTACAGTTTGTAAAGCAAGTGTGGGGTTAAGATGTAGGTGAAGAGGGATATGATTTGGAATACACAAGCCATGCTTGTGTAAAGGGATGAAGGTATGACCATGGATGATGCGAGGGAAGAAATCAGCATGCAGGGACCGGTTTGTCCTCGGCCGTTGACCCACGACGAACAAGTGGTCTTAGGACATGGCAGTGGGGGCAGGATGACCCAGGATTTGATAACCAACTTCTTTTACCCTCCCTTTGAAAACCCGACACTGTTGCGTGGCGACGATGCAGCTGTAGTGACGATGCCAGAACGGGGAAGGCTTGCCTTGAGCACCGATTCGCACATCGTCTCACCTCTGTTCTTCCCTGGTGGAGATATTGGCCGTCTGGCGGTCTGCGGTACGGTCAACGATCTGGCGATGGTCGGCGCCCACCCACTTTGGTTGACGGCGGGTTTCATCTTGGAGGAGGGCCTTCCTCTGGAGATCCTGGAGCGTGTAGCTGGGTCAATGAAGGTTGCCGCTGAGGAGGCTGGGGTGATCATCGTCGCCGGGGACACCAAAGTCGCCGAGCGGAAAAAAGTCGACCGGTTGTTCGTCAACACGACTGGGATCGGTTGGGTGCCGGAGGGACGTGAGGTTAGTGGATCTAATGCACGTCCGGGCGATGTCGTGCTACTATCGGGACCGATCGGAGATCATGGCATCGCGGTACTTGCCGCGCGTGGCGAGTTGGCTTTTGAGACCACGGTTGAGTCAGACATTGCACCACTTAACATTCTGGTAGAGAAAATGTTTGAGGTTAGCCAAGCGATACATGTCATGCGCGATCCTACTCGCGGCGGGTTGGCGACATCACTCAACGAGATCGCCTGCCAGAGCGAGGTAGTCATCCGGTTGGATGAAACGAGTATCCCAGTCCGTCCCGCTGTAGCCGCTGCCTGCGAAATGTTGGGATTCGATCCCCTTTACGTAGCCAACGAAGGTAAATTGGTTGCCATGGTGTCAGCCGAGGAGGCGGAAGAGGTACTTGAGGCTATGCGGTCGACGCCTTATGGAGAGGAAGCGTGCCGAATCGGTGTGGTCGAGGAATCTCCCCCTGGTCGAGTATTGATGCGGACTGCAATCGGCGGCACGCGAGTGGTCGATATCCTTTCGGGGGAGATGCTGCCGCGCATCTGCTAACTCTCACTTGTTTCAATCTGGTCGGAGCATATTGAGTGACTTGCACACATGCGTTATCTTAATGAGGTTTCTAATTTATTGATCTTGTAGCCAATGGTGCTTCGGGTCGCAAGATGGCCCTAGTACCGAGTTGGTATGGATGCGCTGCCGGTTGGCAGTGGGATAATTGTTTTTGAGCGAACGAGGTAGCCGCTAAAAATTTAGATGCTGTCGCCGTGAGAGATAGCCGTCAGAGGTAGCCTGCATAACAAGCAATATTTTCGCAGAGGTATGGCTTGTATTGCGCCATATATGGGGTTGAGTAGCCTGGAAGAGTAGGCTATCGCCAGCTTTAAGCTTATGCCATTCATTACCGACTTGGTATTCGATTTCTCCCTCCAGGCAATGGACGAACTCTTCCCCAGGATGCGTGATGGGTTCCGACACCCCACCAGCTCCGGGTTCGAAAGTCATCAGAAAGGGCTCGATTTGCTGATCGGGTAGACCAGTTCCCAGGCTCTCAATAATCACAGCATCACTGTGAGACTTAAGGCGACGATCCCTTCTCACTAGAATTGTCGCCTGCATAGTACCATCCTCGAAGAAGGCTGTGATGGGCACTCTGAGTGCGGTTGCTAGGCGGTGCAAGGAGGAGACAGTGGGTGAACATTCGTCCCGCTCGATACGGCTGATGGCGTTAATTGATAGCCCAGACTGCTCGGCCAGGGCTCTGAGAGAAAGCTTCCGCTGTTCCCGCAGTTCCCTGATGCACCGGCCGACCTGGGGTTTTTTACGCGTGCCTGTTTCTTGCTGCATCTCTTCAAGTCTTTATCGACATCTAGACCATACCACAAAAAGGGTTCGCACGCACAGTTTTATGAGGTATTTCCGCAAATAAATGATAGAAGTCATATATTAATTGACACTTGTACCATTAAGTGGTAGGTTACTATCAAGCTGGCTCTATGCTATAAGCAGTTCGGTGAAGCCCTTAACCAGCCTAATATTGGATGATGTGCTTTGGCGGCGTCTTGGCTTGAAATTGATCGTTCGTGGCCAAAGAGCTAACGATACCAGTAGGAGAGTATTCATGTCACAGGAAATCTCGGAATCGAGTGTCTATCAAGCGCTGACATTGATCAAGCACCCAGAGATCAAAAACCGCAACCTGGTGGAACTGGGGATGATCCCAGAGATTAGGGTCGATGGGAAACGGATCTTGGTGATATTAGCACTGCCTAATCCGGAAATCCCCATCAAGCAGATATTGATTGATTCAGTACGGCAAGCAGCCGGTGGGATGGGGGATGGGTTAGAAGTGGAAGTGAGTGTGGCGGAGATGGATGCAGAGCAGAAAAAAACCTTCGTAGCTATGGCCATGGAACCACATGTCGCCGCCGGGCCCAAGGGGACGATCGGTAAGGTAGTGGCGATTATGAGCGGAAAAGGTGGCGTCGGTAAGTCGTCTGTTGCAGGATTGTTTGCCTCGGCGCTGAGACGTCGAGGGTTACAGGTCGGCATTCTAGACGCCGATATCACAGGCCCTAGCATTCCCAAGGTGTTTGGGGTAGTTCAGAATCCCGAGGCAGGTCCGAAGGGGATTTTGCCGGTTGAATCTCGGACGGGAATCAAGCTGATGTCGATTAATCTGCTCCTGCCTCAGGAGGATCAGCCTGTAGTCTGGCGAGGCCCTTTGATCAGCAGGGCTATTGAACAATTCTGGAGCGAGATCGTTTGGGGTAACCTGGATTATTTGATCGTGGACTTGCCGCCTGGGACTTCCGACGCCGCTCTAACGGTCATGCAATCCCTTCCTCTGGATGGGATCGTGTTGGTGACCTCTCCTCAGGATCTAGCCGGGATGGTGGTGCGCAAGGCGGCGAATATGGGGAAGCATTTAGGTATTCCTTTGATCGGGTTGGTGGAGAATATGAGTCACATTATCTGCCCGGAATGCGGCACCAAAATTTATCCTTTTGGGGATAGCCGAGCTCAATACACGGCTAATTTAATTGTGACGACGATGATAGGACACATTCCCCTCGACACTCAACTTGCGGTCAAATGCGACCGTGGGGAGATTGAGGATTATTTCAGTGACGAATTTGAAGCCATCGTCGAAAAGGTGATCCGTCTTATCTCTGGCAGCAATCCACAGGCAGGCGAAGCTGTTGATCCATCGAGGATGAGGTAGTCTTGTTGCTTTCGAGGGGGAGCCGCTGGTGAAGAAAGACGTCGAAGAGTTGAAACCAACAGACGACCAGCACCACTCTTCAACGCAAGAGGGCTTGCCAGGTTTGCGCCATGAAGCCTGGCTCTATGAGGCTTACCCGGATGGCAGGATACGCTGCCATCTTTGTGGGCATCATTGCTGGATATCAGAAGGTAAGGTGGGTGTTTGTCGGGTACGAAAGAATGTTGGTGGAAGTCTCTACACATTATCCTACGGTCAGATCATTAGTCAGCATATCGACCCGATAGAGAAGAAACCCCTCTATCATTTTTACCCGGGAACTACAGCCTACTCCATCGCTACGCAGGGATGTAACTTCCGCTGCCGATGGTGCCAGAATTGGCAGATTTCCCAAATAGAACAAGGTCAACGCCTCGTCGTCGACCGAGAGGTGACTCCGGAACAGATCGTCGCTGCTGCTCAAAACGCTGGCAGTCGGAGCATTGCCTACACCTACACTGAACCGACAATCTTTTTTGAATACGCTTATGACACTGCTCAATTGGCGCAAGCTGCCGGGTTGGCGAATGTTTACGTCACCAATGGGTATATGAGCGAGGATATGCTTTCCGTCTTCCGACTGTACCTAGACGCAGCCAATGTGGACTTGAAAGCCTTTCGTGAGAAGACCTATCAGAGGTATGTCGGTGCTCGATTGCAACCGGTGCTGGATAGCTTAATGAAGATAAAACAACTGGGAATATGGCTTGAAGTGACCACACTCGTCATCCCTGGATTGAACGACGACCCAGGTGAATTGAGGGATGTCGCGACCTTCGTGGTTCATGAATTGGGGTCGGATACGCCCTGGCACATCAGTCGTTTCTTCCCGACCTACCAAATGACCGACAGGCCACCTACTCCGGTAAAGACCTTGCGGCGGGCACGTGAGATTGGGCTGGAGGAAGGATTGCACCACATCTACGTTGGCAATGTGCTAGAACCGGGTAGCAATGATACAGCCTGCCCAACTTGTGGACGGGTTCTGATCCGCCGTTATGGATATGCGGTGAGCATAGAGGGAATCCAGGATGGTTGTTGCGTAGATTGCGGAACGGCAGTGGCTGGGGTGGGAATGACCGGAGACCAGGGGAGGAATTATGGAACCGAAATCCGCTGAGATCGCTGAGGCGGTCAAACGAATCCTAGAAACCATTCCGCCTGGTGTGACCTTAGTAGCGGCCGCTAAAGGGCGCACGGTGGAGGAAGTTGAAGCTGCTCTCCAGGCTGGCGTTACCCATGTCGGACACAACTACGTGCAGGAGGCGCAGCTGATAATCCAGGCGCTGGGTGATAGAGCTACCTGGCACATGATCGGGCACCTCCAACGCAATAAAGCCAAGCTAGCCGTGCGCGTGTTTGACATGATCGAGACCGTGGATTCACTGAGATTGGCGCAAGCAATCGAACATCACTGCATGCTTCTTGGGGTGACAATGTCGGTTTTGGTGGAGATCAACAGCGGTCGCGAGCCGAGTAAGACAGGTGTGTTTCCTGAAGAAGTCGACGATCTGGTGGCAGCCATCGCCGATATGGAGCACGTTCGGGTCATGGGGTTGATGACTATGGGACCGCGCTTCGGTGATCCAGAAGACGCACGACCCTATTTCCAGCAGACACGGGAGACTTTCGAACATATTCTTTCAATGAACCTGGCAAATGTGACCATGCGCTATCTATCAATGGGCATGACAAACAGCTATCAGGTGGCGATCGAGGAAGGCGCCAACATCGTGCGCATTGGCACCAAAATATTCGGCTAAAGACATGGCGATATATTAGAGATCGCCCACATCGAGTGCCGTGTAGATCTCTGCTCGAACACTTTTACATACAGTAAGGAACGGATCGATGAAGTACGTCTATGGTCCAGTACCGTCGCGGCGTTTGGGACAGTCGCTGGGGATAGATCTGATCCCGCTTAAGACCTGTAACTGGAATTGCGTCTATTGCCAACTCGGCCGCACGGTACCGTTGGTCAATGAGAGAGTCGATTACTTCCCGCCGCAGGAGATCCTGGACCAGGCAGAAGAAGCTTTAGCTACACATGAGCCGAGCGAAATCGATTGGGTGACCTTTGTTGGGTCGGGCGAGCCGACATTACACGCCAGCATTGGCTGGCTGATCCAACGGGTGAAGGCGATCACCGATTTACCGGTAGCGGTTATTACCAATGGCGCACTTCTGTACCTGCCGGAGGTCCGTACGGCATTGAGCACAGCAGATGCAGTGATGCCCAGCTTGGACGCTGGCACGCCTGACTTGTACCGCAAAATCAACCGACCTCACCCCGATATCACCTTCGAGCGCCTGGTTGAGGGTCTGATTGCATTTCGGGGTGAATACCAAGGGAGACTCTGGCCCGAAGTGATGCTTGTGCATGGATTGAACGACACAGAGCAGGCGCTGGGTGACCTCGCCTCCGTGTTTCGTCACATTCAGCCAGACCAGGTGCACATCAACCTACCCACACGCCCGCCAGTTGAAACCTGGGTTCGGCCTCCCGACGAGGAGGCCTTGATGCGAGCCCAGTCGTTACTTGGCGATGTTGCCAAGGTGGTCAGTCCGACTGAGGGTAGCTTTGATATCAGCGGCTATGAGGATGTAGTCGATGCGGTTATAGGGATCATCACCCGACATCCAATGAGCGAAGAAGAGCTGAAGCGGACGTTGGCTCAGTGGGCATCAGGGGAGGTGAGCCAGGCACTGACCAACCTGGAAGCCAGTGGAAAAGCTCAGGTCGTAGAGCGCTATGGGATGCGCTTCTGGACTGCCGCGCCAGGACACTATCCTGATGAAACTCGTAGCCAGAGAACGGCTCCTAGGCGCCGACGTCATAAATGAGTGCGCCGCTTTAATACCTTATGGTGCTTAAGCTGTAGATCAAGCAAGAGAAGAGAGGAAGGTAAGAGAGCAATGGGTAATAATAAAGCGTTGGTCGGGATGAGGATCGGAGTAGTAGGAAAGGGGGGCAGTGGGAAGAGCACTACAACGGTCCTATTGGCCAGAGCGCTTCGAGGGCGGGGTTATGATGTATGCATTTTGGATGCTGATTCGACCAATGTAGGCCTTCATCAAGCCTTAGGGCTAGAAAGTCCCCCAGAATCCTTGATCGACTATTTCGGGGGAATGGTGTTTAGTGGAGGATCGGTAACTTGCCCGGTGGACGATCCTACACCCTTGCCTGGAGCCGAGGTTGATCTAGATCAACTTTCTGGCGGATATTATGCGCAAAATCAAGAGGGGATTTTCTTGCTGACCGCGGGGAAGATGGGGGATAAGGGACCTGGCGCAGGCTGTGATGGTCCCATCAATAAGATTGCCAGGGATTTTAAAGTACACACCGAGGGAACTCCCCCCATAACTTTAGTGGATTTTAAGGCGGGTTTTGAGGACTCTGCCAGGGGGGCCATAACCAGCCTGGATTGGGTTATTGTTGTCGTAGACCCCACAATAGCCGCGGTTCAAATGGCGATACATATGAAAATGATGGTAGATCAGATCAAAGCTGGAAGTCCTCCCGCCACGAACCATCTTGAAAGTCCTGAGATGGTTGAGCTGGCGCAGAGGATTTTCAGGGAATCAAAGATCAACGGCATCCTGGTTATCTTGAACAGGATCAGAGATGAGGATATGGAAAGTTATTTATGGGCTAAATTACAACAGGGCGGGATCAAGCCCATTGGAACTATTCGCGAGGATCCAGCTATAACCATCACCTGGCTTAGGGGGACGCCTCTAGAAGGTACTGAGACGAGGAAGGATATAGAAGACATTATCGATGCGATGGAGGCCGCCGAAAAAGGGAGCTCGTAGCACGTCTAAAACAACGATAAAGGAAAGGGAACATAGCATGTGTCAGGCCCAAAGTGCTTCTGCAACGTGAGGATGGTAGCGAGGTTATTATGGGAGTCGCTAATCATGCGCTGAAATCAGCTCTCGAGCGGCTTGGTGGAGCGCCCGGAGGGGAGCACAACTGTCATGCATAGCCTCGACCGAATTCAGGTACCGCACAGAGCGGGAAATCTTGTTACCCAAGGCTATAACTGATCAGAGGCAGTTGTGCTCGCCGTGGGCGAGTATTTACTGGGCCAGGTCGATGATCGGTTCCTTCGTATCGCTACCGGTTTAGGCGGTGGTTTGGGCGGGACCCACCAGGAACTATGTGGCGCGTTGAGTGGTGGTGTGTTGATTATCGGTGCCTTGTATGGTCGGATCAAGCCAGACGAGAACAACAGCCTGTGTATGGAACTGACAACCCTCTATCGAGAGCGTTTTGCGCAGGAGCTAGGCTCGACCAATTGCGGTATCCTCCGGGAGAGTGGTTATGGTTCTGAGGGGTCAACCCCTTGCTCGGTGCTGGTTGAACGTGCGGTGCATGTGCTCTTGGATACCCTCACTGAGGTATGAGATGCGACAGATAGTATGGTCGCTTGGGTTACTGCTTCTTAGTGCATGCCAACTTCCGGTGGCGCCTCTGACCACAGAGATGCCACATGCTACGATCTATGATTGGTCTTCAGACACCACACTATCCTCACCATATACGACGCAGGTCCCAACCACATTTCTCCTCGCTTCGCCCATGCCCCCTGTGGCGTCACAAATAGGAGAAATTCATACAATGACGCCGGATATAAATGATCATCTGATTATCACGGTTGTCTACGATAATAACGCCTATGATCCACGCCTGAAAGCCGAGTGGGGTTTCGCTGCCCTTATTGAGTATAGGGGGCATACGATCCTCTTTGACACTGGCGGCGATGGGTCAACCCTACTGAACAACATGGAGCTTATGGGAATCGATCCAACCCGCATCGAGATCGTTGCCCTCTCACATGCTCATGGTGATCATGTCGGTGGCTTGGATGGTTTACTGGCGAGGGATATACAACCGACTCTCTACCTGATCCCATCTTTCTCTGAAGACTTTAAACGTCGCACAGCAAAGTTGATAAAGGTGATCGAGGTAGTGCCTGGCCTGGCCCTCACCACGGAGGTGTTTACAACTGGTGAGATGAGTCGCGGTGTACCCGAACAGGCGTTCGTGATTAAGACTGATTGCGGGCTGGTAGTTGTGACTGGTTGTGCACATCCAGGTGTGGTTCAGGTGGTCGAGCAAGCCATGAATTTATTTGAAGGCAAAGTGCATTTGGTACTGGGTGGATTCCACCTTCGCAGTAAGAGCACCAATGAGTTGGAAGCTATAATGGCTGAGTTTCGCCGGCTAGGGGTTGAAAAGGTGGCTCCGTGCCACTGCACAGGAGATCAGGCGATTCAGATGTTCCGTGATGAATATGGCAATGATTTTATCCAGACTGGAGTTGGGCGGGTGGTTGTCGTTGAACTATGACACTCTCAATTCAGATACAATTATGAGTCAGAATCTCGAACGAACTTGATGACTGCACTAAAAAATGCCCAAACTCGAGAAAGGGAACGGGAACCTAGTCCGACAGAGGCAATCCTATGATGAGTACTAGAAAAAAAGACACGGTTGAAGTCCATGAAGTGGAGATGGAGGGAGCCAAGAGAAGCCTGATCCTCGGTGCGCAGGCTACCCTTCAGGCGGTCTATGAGTGCCCCGATTGTCCAGAACCAGTCCGTCAGGCGCTCAGTGGCTGGGTCTCGTGGCAGGAGCGCGTAGAGATCACTGTGGAGCGAGCAATACGCTCACCGAAGCAGGCGCCGCAATGGGTCGCGGCTCTCTTGGCGTTGGGGGCAAAGGTTACGTTCCTTGAGGATGAAATCGACGAATCTGGGTTGGTTGATTACCTGGCACGGGTTAACTCAAAACGCGGCAAACTAGGGGGTGTTCGTTTACCGTTGGAGGTGTCTGAACGTGTGTGGGGTGAGGCGCATGTTGGGCGTACGCCGGCTGATGAACCGATTGTGGCTGCGATTGCTGTTGTGGATCTCGACAGTAACGTCGTGCGTAGAGCCAGGCTGGGATTAACCGGAGTCTGGCGTGAGGCTGCCCGTCTGGCAGAGGCAGCCCAGATGCTGGTTGGCGGTCCGTTGACCGAAGAGCGAATCCAGCCGGTCATCACGGCACTGGATGGCGAGGTAGATCCGAAGGGTGATTTTCTCGGCAGCGACACGTACCGAAGGGCGATGGCTGGGGTTGTCGCTCGACGCGCACTTGAGGATTGTATGAAGGGAGTTAGTGAGCGATGAGTAAGGATTCGGTGACCATTACCCTGACCATTAACGGGGAGGAACAGCAACTTATTGTTCTCCGCAACCACAGCCTACTGGATGTGCTGCGCGACAAGGGCTACGCGAGTGTTAAGCGGGGGTGTAATGTTGGTGACTGTGGTATATGTACGGTTTTATTTGATGGCCACCCTCTGCGAAGTTGCTTGATGCGGGCAGTAAACGCCGAAGGCCACGCGATAGTCACCCTAGAGGGCTTAGGCGACGGTTATCGTTTGCACCCAATCCAGCAAGCTTTCGCCGAAACAGGGGGATTCCAATGCGGCTTTTGTACCCCGGGCATGATCCTGACTGCAAAGGCTCTCTTGGATAGGAGTCCAGATCCATCTGAGGACGAGATCAGAGAGGCGTTGGGTGGGGTGATCTGCCGCTGCACAGGCTACGTGCGGGTGGTTGATGCGGTGCAACGGGCGGCAGCGATGCTGCGAGGTGAGTCACTTAAGTCTCCTATAGTAATGGAGCAGACCCTGCCTGAAGACATTGAAAAATTGGAATTGCCTGAAGGTTTCTATCGTCGTGATGGCAGTCGAGCGCCTCTGCCTCCGCTGGTCCTCACCCCGGTTGATATGGAGAAGACACAAATTGTCGGCAAGCCGGAGGTTAAAGTCGACGCGGTGAAGCTGGTCCGGGGCCGGCCGGTGTATACCGACGATGTCAGGTTGGATGGCATGCTCTACGGCGAACTGCTAGCCAGCCCTCATGCCCACGCCCGTATTGTCAGTATTGACGCCAGCCAGGCGCGTAAACTGACCGGCGTGCATGCTGTACTGACCCATGAAGATATTCCGCGGGTCAAGTATGCTTCTGGTGGCCAGAGCTATCCTCAACCACCACCTTTCGACCAAGTATGCTTGGACAATAAAGTTCGCCATGAAGGCGATCGGGTTGCGGTCGTGGCGGCGGAAACGCGCGAACTTGCTCGGAAAGCACTCCGCATGATTCAGGTCGAATATGAGATGCTACCGGCGGTCGTCGACCCGGAAGAGGCCATGCAGGATGGCGCGCCGGTGATTCACGATGAACCAGATACGGAGGGCATCTACGACACCGAACACAACATCGTACACCGCATAGAGACTGAAGTAGGTGATGTTGAGGCTGTCTTTGCAACCGCTGAGTATATTTTCGAAGGGGAATATCGCACGTCCAAGCAGCAGCATGCTCATCTTGAACCGCATGCCTGTATCACTTACTGGGATGAGGATGATCGGTTGGTGATCCGGACGAGCACCCAGGTGCCGTTTCACGTTAGGCGCATGGTGGCACCATTAATCGGATTACCTGTTAAGCAGATCAGGGTGATCAAGCCTCGCATTGGCGGTGGTTTTGGCAATAAACAGGAGATGATCCTGGAAGATCTCTGTGCTCACCTGACATTGGCCACTGGTCGTCCAGTTCGCATGGAATACACCCGCAAGCAGGAGTTTACTAGTTCGCGAAGCCGACACCCGCAGATTATCCGCTACAAGATCGCGGTTAATGATGGCAAGATCGAAGCGGCTGACCTTTATTTGATCGGCGATACTGGGGCTTACGGCACCCATGGTCTGACGGTGCAGATGGTTGGCGGATTCAAAGGGTTGACGCTGTACAACCCGCCCAATGCGCGTTTTGTATGTGACGTGGTCTACACCAACACACCCCCAAGTGGGGCTTTTCGAGGTTATGGCAGCATGCAATGCCAGTACGGTATTGAAGTGCTGGTGGATGAAATTGCCGAACACCTTGGATTGGATGTAGTGAAGTTCAAACGTAATAATTGGATCAAGGTTGGGGAGCCGATGCATCTAGCAAAACAGCTTGGAGAAGGTCGTGAGGGGTATGATCAGGCTATGGAAACCAGTGGTTTGGTGCAATGTGTGGCAGCCGGTTTGAAAGCGACAGACTACTACGCCAAGCGCCAGGCAAACCAACAGCAGGGTGATGGCCCTCTCCGGCGCGGCATCGGTATGTCGGTGATGATGCATGGAAGCGGAATCGCCGGATTGGATATGGCAGCGGCGACGTTGAAAATGAACGACGATGGTTCTTTCAACTTGCTCGTTGGGGCTACCGACCTTGGCACCGGCTCCGACACCATCCTGGCCCAGATCGCTGCCGAGGAACTTAGCATACCGATTGAAGACCTGATCGTCTACTCTTCCGACACTGACTTTACCCCCTTCGACAAAGGCGCTTACGCCAGCAGCACCACCTATATCTCTGGTGGCGCCGTCCGCAAGGCTGCGCTAAAGATCAAGGATCAAATTCGGAAGCACGCCGCTACGATGCTTGAAATCGATGAGCCAGAGTCGCTCGTTCTGCAAGACCGTAAAGTAGTGGCGCGGGATGGACGTTCACTTACCTTGGCTGAAGTGGCGCTGAGCAGCCTGCACCAACAGAACCAGCACCAGATCATGACAACGGCTTCACACCTGAGCTATGTCAGCCCGCCGCCGGTGGCGAGCCAGTTTACTGAGGTCGTGGTGGACGTTGAGACGGGGCAGATAACGGTAGAACGGTTATTAATGGCGGTGGACTGCGGTCGTGTGATCAATCCGATCACCGCCGCCGGGCAGGTGGAGGGTGGTCTGGCGCAAGCGCTGGGCTTCGCTCACTGTGAGGAGATGGTCTTTGACGGTGAGGGTCACCTGACCAACCCGCGTCTTGGTCCATATCGTATTTACATGGCTAACGAGATGCCAGCGATTGACGTGATCTTCGTCCAAACTGATGAACCGACAGGGCCTTTCGGGGCAAAATCAGTGGCTGAAATATGCATGGATGGTGTCGCGCCGGCGTTGGTCAGTGCGGTTCATGATGCCACCGGGGTTTGGATCCGCGAACTACCTCTCACGCCGGAGCGCGTCTGGCGAGCCCTGCAAGAAGCGGATCTTAAGTATAGCTGTTAAATTGCTACTTCTTCGGCTTCAACTTTCGGCGTTGGGATCGTCGGTTCTCCAAAATCCGAGAGCACATCGATCTGGGCCATAGTCTGATCGAAGGTAAAGTGTTTGATGCTGATGGCGCCGGAGGGGCAGGCGGAGGTGCAAGCGCCACATCCCTGACACAGCACCGGGTTCACCGACATAACCCCTCGCACGGGATGCAACTGCAGCGCGGCGAACGCGCAGACCTCAACACACTGTTCGCAACCGGCGCATAATTCCTCTTGGATGGAGGCGACGGCGGCTTCCACCTGCACTTGACCGCGCATCAGGGGTATCATCACAGTTGCGGCTGCAGCCCGCGCCTGGGCAATAGTCTCCGGTATGTCTTTAGGTCCTTGACAGCACCCAGCGAGGAAAATCCCAGCCATAGCTGTGTCTACTGGGCGTAGCTTGGGGTGGGCTTCCATAAAGAACCCATCGGACGAACGGGCCAGCTTGAGCAGCCCGGCGATGACATCCGTATCTGACCGCGGCACCATGCCTACTGCCAGCACCACCAGGTCGGCTTCTACCTCTACTGGTTCACCGGTCAGCGTATCTTCTGCCATGACGACGACCAAGTCACCGCGACGGATTATCTCCGATGGATTCCCTCGGCGGTAAACGACCCCCTTTTGACGAACGCTGTCGTAAAACTCCTCTGAGCCCTTGCCGTAGGCGCGCATGTCCGTGTAAAAGACAGTCACCCGAGAATTGGGCAAGTGCTCGCGGACAAGCCGAGCTTGCTTGGCTGAGATCATGCAGCACACGCGTGAGCAGTATGGATTGCCAACCGATTGGTCGCGCGAGCCAACACAGTGGATGAACACCACACGCTCAGGCTCACGGCCGTTCCCCCATATCTCCCCGGCAGCGAGTTGCTCGAAGTCAGCGGTGGTGATTACCTCGGGGTACACACCGTAGCCCAGTTCAGGCTTGAGGTGGGCGTCGAACACCTCGAAACCGGTGGCAACCACAATGACGCCAACGGGAACCTCGGTAGTCTTGTCCCCTTGACGAACCTTGACCTGGAAGTTGCCGACATATCCGGTCACCTCGGTCACCTCGGCTTCAGTCATCACGGTGACATATGGGTGATGTGTCACTCGATCGATAAGAGGATTGAGCAAATCGGCGGTCGATTCGAGTGTTGGGAAGGTCTGATGTAGTTGAGATACGTGACCGCCGAGGTTGGGGGAACGCTCGACTATGGTCACATGAAATCCAGCGTTGGCGATGTCCAGAGCTGAATGTATACCGGCTATTCCGCCACCGATAACCAGCGCCGTCGGGGTGACAGGCGCCTGCCGTTGCTGAAGTGGCTGAAGGATGATGGCTTTGGCTACGGCGGAGGCTACTAGTTGCATTGCTTTTTGGGTGGTGGACATGCCATCTTCATGAACCCATGAACACTGCTCGCGGATATTTGCCATCTCGAAGCAATAGGGATTCAAATCCACTTCGGCGACAGTGGCGCGGAATGTTGGCTCATGCATCAAAGGCGAGCAGGAAGCCACTACTACGCGGTCGAGTTTGAGTTCGGCGATGTCATCCTTGATAAGCGCCTGGCCGGGATCGGAGCACATATAGGTGTAATCGCGCGATACGACCACCCCCGGCAGATGCGCAGCGAACTCGGCCACGGCTTTCACATCCACCGTGGCCGCGATGTTGATCCCACAATGGCAGATGTAAACGCCGACTCTCGGGATAAATGCCATCTTACAACCTCTGCGCTTTACAGGGCCTGGTCAACCAGTTCAGCAATGTCCATCACCTGTAGCTTATCCTCTGCGTTAAGGAGCTTCACCGCCTCATCTAATGTGAGCAGACAGAACGGGCATGCAGTAGCGAGAATCTCGGCTCCGGTTTCGATGGCTTCTTTAATTCGTGTCTGCGCCAGCCGTTCACCGGGATTGGTACCCTCCAACCACATCCTCCCTCCACCACCCTCACAACATAAGCTCTTCTCGCGCGAGCGATCCATCTCGACCAGTTTGATGCCGGGAATACTCTTCAGCACAGCCCGGGGTTCGTCGTATATGCCATTTTGCTTACCCAGGTAACATGGGTCGTGATAGGTAACAGTCTTCTCGAGTTTGCTGGTGAACTCCAATTCATCATTGTCAACAATATTGGCTAGGACTTGGGTGTAATGCTGTACCTCTACCCCATTCTTTGGATAGTCGTTGCTAAAGGTGTTGAAGCAATGTGGTGAAGTGGTGAACATCTTACCGACGCCCAAGCGCTTTAACGTTTCCTGATTATCTTCGGCCATCATTTCAAACAACCCTAACTCGCCCAGTCGTCTGACTTCACTCGCACAACAATTTTCTTCTTTTCCTAAGATACCGAAGTCAACCCCGGCACGTTGGAGGATCCTGACCAGGGCGCGAGACGTTTTTTGTGCCTTTGGATCATAGGAAGGCGAGCAGCCGACGTAATATAGATACTCCGCTCCGTCGGACATCAGCTTCACCGATAGATCTTTCGCCCATGCCCCACGGTCTTCACGGGGTAAGGTTAGAGGGTTTCCATGTCGGTAAGTGCTTTCGAGCGCGGTCTTAACATTCTGGTGAACGCGACCCTTCTCCACAAATACGCTCCGCAAAGCAATGACCGTCTCCATGGGATTCACTTCCTTAGGGCATCGGCTGAAGCATGTGCCGCATGTCGTGCAGTCCCACAGTTCTTCGTGTTTCTCCAGGTCGTATCCATTTCCTGCGGTCAACAAACGATAAATCAAGACGCGCGGGTTGAGCTGGGTTTTAATTGCCATCGGGCAACCGCCGGTACACTTACCGCACTGGATGCAGGCGAAAAGGTCATGATCGAGAGCAAATGGTTGGGATTCAATTTGCAGCATTTACCGCTCCCATCTCTTTCTCAGTTTGGGTCAAGAGGATCATGGCGGCGGAGGCGGCGGCTTTGGCGTGGGCTACTGTGTCGGGGATGTCTTTAGGCCCCTGACAACATCCGGCCAGGAACATGCCTGGTATTGTGCTTTCCACAGTTCTTACTTTGGGGTGCTCCTCTTGGAAGAAACCATCTTGGTCGAGCGTCAGGTTGAGCATCTGACCTACCTGGTCTGCATCTTTGCGCGGCCTCATACCCACAGCCAGCACTACAAGGTCAGCTTCAACCTCAACTAGCTCACCCAGTAGTGTGTCCTCGGCGCGTACAACCACATGGTCCCCCCGCTGGAGGACCTCCGACGGATTTCCACGCCGGTAGAGGATACCCTCGCGCCGAACGCGATCGTAAAACTCCTCAAATCCTTTGCCGAAAGCGCGTATGTCAATGTAGAAAACGGTGATCTCCGCACCTGGCAGCCGGTCGTGAGCCAGGTGGGCTTGTTTGGTAACAGCCATACAACACACGCGCGAACAATAGGGAATACCCAGGTTGGTATCGCGTGATCCCACACATTGAATGAACACCACTCGTTTAGGCGGTTTGCCGTTGAGGGCGATCTTACCTGCGGTTGGGCCGGAGGCGGAAGCCAGTCGCTCGAACTCTAAGGAGGTGATGACTTGTGGATACAGGCCATAGCCAAGCTCGGGTTTACGGCGGGGGTCGAACACATCAAACCCGGTGGCGACCAAGATGGCACCGACGTCTACTTCCAGGATTTGCTCGGTTTGATCGAAGTCAATCGCATCTTCCGGGCAGGCGTCCTTGCATTTAAATGTCTTGCCGCATACCCCGCGTGTGAGGTATATACAGTGCTCCGGATCCACCGTGTACACCATGGGCACGGCTTGGGGAAAAGGCACGTAGATGGCGGAGCGTTTGGCGACTCTGGCGTCGAAGTCGCTGGGCACATGCCCCTGCAGCCGGCACGCTTCGGCACACAAGCCGCAACCCCTGCATCTGTCCTCGTCTACGTAGCGCGGTTTTTTTTTGATCTGGACGTGAAACTGGCCGGCTTGGCCGTTCACCTGAACGACTTCTGAGTAGGTTAGTAGATGGATATTGGGGTGACGACCAACGTCCACCATCTTGGGCGTGAGGATACAGGACGAGCAGTCTAACGTGGGGAAGGTCTTGTCCAGCTGCGCCATTCGCCCACCAATGCTGGGCGAACGTTCGACGAGATAAACCTCGAAGCCGGCGTCGGCCATATCGAGCGCGGCTTGTATCCCGGCGATTCCGGCGCCGATGATCAGCGCCGTAGGTGATGTTGAATTAGATTGAGTTGTGCTGAACGAGGCAGGAGATGTCATTTCTCCTCACCCACCTCATCCCATTCATGTTCCTGAAATGTGATCAGAGGCAGTGGTTCAGCTACATCCCGACCCGGTTGATAGTCAAAGACTGCCTGCACCTGCGACCCCACAGCGCTGAAAATGGCGCCGACGGGAATGTCCGAAGGGCAGGCTGAAGTACACATACCGCAATTGACACACGAGGTGCTCATATGATTCATGCGCGTCATGTGGAACAGAAGCGTGTCACTGAGCATGCGTAAGGCGCCCTTGCGCCGGGCGGCATTCAGGTAGAAGTCTGGCTCGTGGTCGAAGGAGGCTGTTTTAAATAAACAGGTCTTGCAGTAGCAGATTGGGCATACGGTCATGCAATTGTGGCACCGGATGCAGGTTGCGAATAGCTCTGATAAGCCCCCATTAGAGGTTAGTTGGGCATGTGTGGTAGCTAGTTCTTTTTCCCGGACTTGGCTACGCGCGGATATCAAGCGCTCGACGACCGCCTGACGTTCAGCAGAGTTCGCATCAGCGACTTCTGACATCTCTAGCTTAGCGGCAATCTCGTCCTCTAACGTTACTGGGATCTCCTGGTTGGTTTCTGCACCGAATAGATGCAGGTGGATGGTGGTATGCTCGGGAACTGGCTGGGTGCACATCTGACAGGCCTGCCGAAGTGCGAGACCTTCGAATATCGGCTCTCGACCCTCCTTCGCGGCTGCCAGGTAGTCGGTGAGGTTTATGTGACCCTCGCGCTGCTTCTCAATATATTCAGTCAATTCATAGGTGCCAGGGCAGTCCACGCCGATCAGGATGACTCCTTCCAGGGTAGCCTGCTGAAGCTTGACCAGCTCGACGAGGGCGCGGATTTCGCACGACCGGAGGACAACACCGAGTTGCGCTGGAACGTGTTTACCGGTAAGGGCGGATATGGCGCGAGCACTGTTGATCGGCATGATTGGCGTCAAGGGGTTGGCTTGGTTCAATCTAGCCGGGTCGGTAACCAACGCCGGCGTGATCGTCTCTCCATCGGCCTCCAGCGGGACGAATAAAGCCTCCACCACTCCATGCTCCATTAATTTCTGGAGGAATCCGCGCACTGCTGTGAGCACATCGCCGTTCTCAACCGGGATCACTGTATTCATAGGCAATCCTCTCAGACTGACCAATTCTTGCGTAAAGGATTCGGCCCCAACTCTTTAAGGGCGGCCACCATTTTTGTTACCGTTTCGGAGAATCGTTTCCCTTCGCTGGCACTGATCCACCGCAACCACACACGTTGTTCATCGAAGCCCGCTGCTTTCAAGATCTCCTTCAGCGCCATATAACGCCTGCGTGTCTTGTAATTGCCCGTGAGGTAGTGGCAATCGCCGGGATGGCATCCACCAATGAGCACCCCATCGGCGCCATCCATCAGCGGTTTGAGTACGTACACTGGATCTACGCTGCTGCTGCACATCGTGCGAATGATGCGGACATTGGGCGGATATTGCAGACGTGAAGTGCCTGCCAGGTCGGCGCCGGTGTACGTGCACCAGTTGCAGAGAAAAGCCACAATGCGGGGTTCGAAATCGTTGTTGTCACTCATTCTGACTACCTCTTGCTTCAGTATGAGTTATCACGAGAGAGGGGGTGGTGGACGCTTCAATCATCCCCATCACCTGACCGAACTCAAAGCCTTTTTGCTGACTGGCTTTATTAGGACATGCAGCCACGCATGCACCACAACCCTGACAGAGGACTTCGATTACCTCGGCGTGTGTGCTGCCGGGCTCAAGTACGCGTGCACCATAAGGGCAAATCTCGACGCAGATACCACAGGCAGCGCATAGCCTAGAATTGACGCTGGCGATGATAGGTGTGGCTTCCAGCTGCGGCTTGGCTAATAGGGCCGCCACCCGCACACCCGCCGCCTGAGCCTGAGCGATAGTCTCCTCAATTGCCCGTGGCGAATGAGCTAATCCGGCGAGGAAGACGCCCTCGACAGCAAAATCCACTGGGCGGAGTTTGACGTGCGCCTCGAGGAAGAACCCGTCCTCATTGAGTGAGAGCTTCAGTAATTGAGCTAGGGCAATGTTGCCTGGCTCGGGCTCGATGCCGGCGCTAAGGACGACCCAGTCCGACTCCAATTTTAAGACCTCATCTTCCGGTTGCACGTTGACCTGCACCTGCAGTCGGTTGTCCTTTAATGATGCAACATGGGGCTTATTCGCCTCACTGTATTCCAGAAAGATCACGCCAAGGGCGCGTGCCTGACGGTACAACTCCTCACGAAAACCGTAACTTCGGATATCTCGGTATAGCACGATAATCCGGGCGTCGGGAGCCACTCGTTTTATAGTTAATGCATTCTTGATTGCCTGCGTGCAGCAAACGCGCGAGCAGTATGGATGTACCTCGTCGCGCGAACCGACACACTGGATCATCGTCAGTCTGCGCCCAGCCAGTTCCTGGATAAAACCTGGATCCATCAGTCGTTCTTCGAGTTCGCGTTGGGTCAGCACTCTGGGATGATCGCTATACTGGTACTCGGTTGGTGTGTACTGGCGCGCACCGGTGGCGACCACGATTGCGCCGTGATGCAGTTCGGTTTCCGTTTCATCAGCCTGCCGAACCGTAGTGCAGTATTGGCCTCGGTATCCGCTTAAACCGACCACCTCCGTCTCGGTCAAGACAGTGATCCGTTGCTCGGAGGTGACGGCGGCAATTGTTTCATGCAACAGTGCCTGGGGATCATCTGAGCTGAAGGTACCGGTGTAGATGTGGCGTAGGTTACCGCCAAGTTCGGGCTCTCGTTCGACGAGGAACACGCCAAACCCTTGTCGGGCGATGGACAACGCCGCGGTCATCCCAGCTATCCCGCCGCCGATTACCAGCGCTCGTCGATCTATATCGAATGTATTGCAAGTGATTGCTTGTAGCTTACGGGCTTTGGCAACAGCCATCGCCGCTAGGTCCTTAGCCTTCTCTGTCGCGGCTCGTGGGTGTGAGCGGTGGACCCACGAGTTATGCTCGCGGATGTTAGCCATCTCGAATAGATGGGGGTTGAGTCCGGCCTGCTGGATCGTATCCTGAAATAGAGGTTCGTGAGTGCGCGGCGTACACGAAGCGACAACCACCCGATTTAGTCCATGCTCCTCGATTTGCTGGCTAATGCGTACCTGGGTGTCTTGAGAGCAGGTGTACATGTTGTGCTCGGCATACACCACGCCTGGAAGTGTGCGAGCGTGTTCAACGACAGCTGGGACATCCACGACGGATCCGATGTTGATGCCACAGTGGCAGATGAATACGCCCACTCGTGCCGGTTCATCGGAGACATCACGCTCGGGAGGATAAGAAGGCTCTCGGGTCAAGCTGGCGCGTGCCTGACTTAGAAGTGCCGAAACCTGGGCTGACGCGCAGGAGGCTTCAATGACTGTCTCAGGGATATCCTTGGGTTCAGCGAAGGAACCAGCTACGAACACGCCCGGTCGCGAGGTTTGTCCCGGGTTATAGCTATCGACCTGAGCGAAGTTAAACTGGTTTAGATCTACACCTAATCGTCCGGCCATCTGGCGCGTGACGGCGGAAGGTCTCAATCCTACTGAGAGTACGACCAAATCGAATTCTTCTTCGATGGCTAAGGGCTGCTTGCTGTCCTCGCCTTGGTACATCACGTACCTCAATCGTAGATTCTGGCTTCCGGGCACCTCTTGCACCGATGAGATCATGCAACGCACGTAGCGTATGCCATACTCGGTCTCCGCCCGCTCGATGTATGGCTCGAAGCCCTTGCCGAAGGAGCGGATATCGATGTAGAAGATCGTGGGCTCGACGTTCGGATCGTGCTCTTTGGCGATTATGGCCTCCTTGGTGGTATACATGCAGCATACCGATGAACAATAGGATGCGGGCTTATCTTCATCCTGCCCTGAGATGTCATCTGATGGTGATCCTCGGCAATCGCGCGATCCAACGCATTGAATCCAGGCCACTTTGCGCGGATGGGCGCCGTCCGAGGGTCGCTTTACTTCGCCCATGTAAGGCCCAGAGGATGAAAGCATGCGCTCGAACTGCAGGCTGGTGACCACGTTCGGGAAACGCCCATAACCGTATTCGGGTCGGATATCCCCAGGCATGGTCTCTACACCAGGAGTTAACACTACTGCACCCACATTCAGCTCGAGTATCCGTTCGACTTCGTCATGAATAATTGCGTCGGCGCGGCAAGCGTACACACATTGATTGCACTCCGAGCAGATGCCACACCTCAGACAGCGGGAGGCTTCAGCCAGCGCCTCTTCGGCGGTGAGCCCACCAAACATCTCAGCGAAGTCAGTCCGGCGCTCAGCCGCCGGTCGTTTGGGCACTTCGATCCGTGGCAAAGATGAGGCATCACCGGAGATGATGCGCTCATTGACCTCGTCCAGACTGAGCTTGGCTACTTTCGGACTGATGCCTTCAGCCAACTGTTGATGCCCGACCTCCTCGATTTGGGGGATGAGCTCCTCCTCCGAGTTCATAAGATAGGCGCCGATGGAACGCGCCGCCCGATGACCGAAGTTAATGGCATCGACGATGAAGGCTGTACCGGTCACGGCGTCCCCGCCGGCGAAGATACCTGGGACGTTGGTGGTGAGGGTCTCGGAATCAACCTGCACTCGGCCATCACCCAGGCGAGTGACCTCAGTCAGACACTCTGATTCTGGGCGTTGGCCGATGGCGAAGATCACGATGTCGGCCGGGATGGTCTCCTCGGTATCCGGGAGCTCGTCAAAGTCCGGTCGACCATCGATGAAACCTCGGAAGTCAACCTCTACTGTGCGAACGCCGGTCACCTGACCAGCCTCATTGGTCACCTCTTTGAACGTGCGTGCGGGGAAGACCTCGATGCCTTCCTCCTCAGCGTCACGGACCTCCCAATCGTGAGCAGGCATTTGCTGGCGACCCTCCAGGCAGGTCATGCCGACCCATTTAGCTCCCAGCCGCACAGCGGTCATCGCGGCGTCTATGGCTACATTGCCACCCCCCAGAACCAGCACACGCTTTCCGTGGATGTCTGATCCCGGATAGCTGGTAGCCGAGGATGGAGCGTCCTCTCGAGGTTGAAGACTGATTTCACGTAAGAAGTCGGTTGCCAGTAGTACGTTGGACAGATCATTACCGGGAATGGGCAGCTTAACCCCAGCGTGGGCGCCAATGGCGACGAAGACCGCGTCATACTCATTGAGGAGCGCTTCTGCACTCTCGACGCGATGGTTGAGTTTCAACTCTATGCCCTCAGCGATGATGGAGTCAATCTCTCGCTGCACTACCTGAGGTGGTAGTCGGTAAGCCGGGACACCGACACGCATCATGCCACCCGGCACAGGCAGGGCTTCGAAGACGGTGACCGTGCATCCTTTCCGGGTTAGATCTTGGGCGCAGGTCAGGCCGGCGGGGCCGGAACCGACTACAGCCACGCGTTTTTCGGTCAGCGGGGGAGCTTGAGCCTCTTCCGCCGATTCATCCAGCGGCTTATTGAGAACGGCATCAACTTCATCCCAGTGCTCCCATGCCCAGTCGGCCACAAATCGCTTAAGAGCCATGATGTTCACTGACGCATCAGCTTGCGCTCGGTTACATTCGTCTTCGCAGCGATGGTTGCAAACCCGCCCGCAAATAGATGGGAAGGGATTGTCCTCAAGGATGGTTCGGTAGGCGTCGGCGAAGCGTCCTTCGGATATGAGGGCGATATAACCCTGCGCCCGCTGATGGATCGGGCAGGCATCACGGCAGGGAGCAGTCCCCCTTTTCTCAATTGAGAAGGCGTTGGGGATCGCTTGTGGGTAGAGCTTAAAAACCGCTTTTCGTTTTGTAAGACTGCCGTTGAACTCGTCGGGAATGCTGATAGGACAAACGTCAGCACAGTCCCCGCATCCGGTGCACTTTGCTAGGTCTACGTAACGCGGGTGTTGGCGAACTCTTACTGTGAAATTGCCCGGTTCGCCGGAGATGGACTCGATCTCAGCCATGTTAATCAACTCGATGTTGAGATGCCTTCCAACATCGACGAGTTTGGGCGACATGATGCACATGGCACAATCGTTTGTGGGGAAGGTCTTATCGAGTTGGGCCATCGTCCCACCGATGGCTGGTAAGCGGTCGATGAGATGGACTTTAATGCCGGCCTCGGCTAGGTCCAGCGCGGCTTGCATCCCGCCGATACCCGCACCGACCACCAAGGTCGAGCCGATCACACCTTTTCCATTTCCGCTTCCGTTGTCCGATGAAGTCATACGTCTTCCTATTTCGCCAATCCGACTGAGTGCAGCAGCGGACGGGGATCGATCAGGTGCTTGGTCCACCAGTTCTTCACCTCAGGTAGACCGAACGCCAGGCCAAGCAACTCAGTGAAGAAGAATACCGGCATCTTCGATTTGCTGGATTGCCTCATTTCCAGGTTGAGTTGACACAGCGGGCAGGCTGTAGCCATGGCATCAGCTCCGGCTTCCCAGGCTCTCTCGGTCAGCCGGTCGACGAGGCTATAGACTATATCCGATCGGCTGAGAGATAGACCTGCACCGCAGCAATCTGTAGCGTAGGACCAGGGCTTGACCTCTGCACCTACAGCCCGGAGCAGTTCGGTCATCACCTGGGGATCATCCGGATCATCGAATTGGGTTATCTCCGGCGGTCTGACCAGCAGGCAGCCGTAGTAGGTGACGACTTTAAGACCCGTGAGTGGCCGCCGCACGTGAGCGGTGATCTTCTCCAGTCCACAATCCTCGTACAGGACTGCCAGTACGGGACGGACGGTTACTTCACCGGTGTAGTTGAAACCGACCACTGACTCAACCTCGTCCCTCGCCTCGGGGTCATTTCTTAGTGTGTGGTCAGCGCTTTTTAGCCGGCTGAAACATGCTGCGCACGCGGTGACAAGATCGCGTCCTGTCTCCTGGGCAATCGCCAGGTTGCGAGCTGGTAGGGCGAGTGACAGGATATGACGGCCCAAGGCATGGGCTGACGAAGCGCCGCAACAATTCCACTTGTCAAGTTCTTCCAACTCCAAACCGAGGTGTTGGAAGGTTGCCAAAGTGGACAGCCCATATTCAAGGCCGGTGGAATGCGCACTACAGCCGGGATAGAATGAGTAGCTCACTCACTTACTCCGCCGAAAGATCTGCTGAACCTCTGGTGCGGCCCCAGATTTCTCGGGGAGAATCGGGACTTTACCCCGGCGAATGAGGGCAACCCCAGAGTCTATGTCGCGGTAGATTGGGACACGCGAGAGTATTTTAAATAGACCTAGCATGGCAGCTTCGTGTGAACGTCCCAGGCGTTGTACAACGCCCAGGAACAACTTGTGAAACAGTAGTGCGTCGCGTTCGCCGGCCGGGTAACCTTCAGTAACGGCCAATTGGCGTAGCGCGTCCATCACGGCTGAGATGTCGATATCGTTCGGACATCGGGTGGCGCAGGTATAACAGCCTGCACAAAGCCAGATATCTCGACTACGGAGAACTGCATCGCGTTGGTCCAGAGCCACCATACGCAGCAACCTATCGGGACCATACTCCATCGCGCCGACGACGGGGCAGCCTGCGGCGCATTTATGGCAGTGGTAACAAAGTCCGATTTCTTGGCCGGATAGGTGATTGGCTTCAGAGATCATGTTATTAATCATGCTGACGTCTTCCGATAGTCCGGATTTTTCATATGAGGAGGATCGCTGAAGATAAGGTAAGTCGGAGAGTGGCAGGTCTCCCCATTTAGGCGGACATTTGTCACAACAGAACCACCGGTTAACTGGTCATCACCGGGACAATCAACAGAGATCCTGTTCCTGGAAGAATTTTTCATATGGCTACCAATTTGGCTCATGACGGATTATTCTCCACAGCAACACCGGGAGGATACCTATGCATCGGGTAGAAAACGGATTACTTCACGTCGATTGGCTTGAGCCTTGGCTTTCAACTCTTCCTGTTTGGCATCGAAGGAAATGAGCCTTTCCAACGCATCGCTCCAGGCACCGGGCATTATCTCCGTGTGACCTATCCGGCGCCGTATCACGACCAGCGCCTCGTCCACTGGACATACCTCCTCGCAGGCTCCACAGAAGAGGCAAAAGCGTTCGTCCTTCACCAACCGACCATCCTTCATCTGTAGCGCGTCAGTGGGGCAGATGTCCACGCAAGCTTGACAATCTTTGGGACATTGTTCGGCATCAAGCATCAAACGACCTTCCCAGGGCTTGGTCACAGTAATCGCATCTTCAGGACAGGCCACCGCGCACTCAACACAGTAGATGCATTTCTCGAGTTCCACCTTCACGTCGAGGATTTGAGTGATCTCGCCATCCCGTTTCACCTTGGTTTCGACCTCGATGCACTCGGTGGGACATATCTCCTGGCAGGCGAGTTTACAGTCGGGGCGGCACAGCTCCAGCGTGACCGATAAATGTTTAGACAGTTCAGGGAAGATCTCATACTCCAGAACGGGGATCTCCGGCTTGTCATCGATCATCAGGTGAATTGCGTTGAATGGGCAGAGGACGACACATCCGCCACAGTAGTTGCATTTGGCAACATCAATGCTCACCCGGGGCTTGGCAATCAGTCTCCCATCCTCAACGATGGCGGGGGTGAGTTCGACTGCCTCCTGGGGACAAACCAGTGGGCCGATCTGGCAACCAGGGCACATGCCGCGATCCAACTCTAAGACCTGATGCCTGGTGATCATCCTCCGTTCAAGGATTAGTTTCTGGTCGGTTTCATGCTTGATAGTCGAACCTCGCTTCATTATTCCACTCCGTTTCGACACCTCAGACAGGAAGGTGCACCTGTCGTCTAAGGGAATTCCATTCTCAACATCCGACCCTTGAATGTTTTATCCACTGTAGCTACTCCAGCAGCTCAATCGGCCCTAAAGACCGCACGCTTTCGGTCATCTCCCCTATCAGACGGGGGAGTCTGCCTCTTTCAGCAGTTGAGATGTGAGTGAATCTCATTCTTCCTTTTCGACCCATATTTTCCAGCACTGTTTGCAGGGCGGTCATCCTGTTTTCCGCTATGAGATTCCCCCGCTTGTAGTGG
>Ga0209986_10001063_pt1 | contig 26694 bp, 16 predicted proteins | sample BlataG_FD_183168 | JGI IMG/M metagenome (GOLD analysis project Ga0209986, IMG submission 183168) | Deep subsurface microbial communities from Black Sea to uncover new lineages of life (NeLLi) - Black_00105 metaG (SPAdes) (version 2) | ecosystem: Environmental > Aquatic > Marine > Oceanic >... | reverse complement strand
TCCTCCATACTTGATGGCGGCGCTAGGCTTAGGGTGTCCGTCTGCGGTGAATGCTATTAGGACATATTATGTTTAGCTTCAGATGTATAAAAATCATTCGGGGGTATGCAGGTTCTGGGGAAATCAATAGTTTCCACAGTCTGCTCGGCAAAGAAAAGCGGGGACCCCGCCACATAAGGGCGGGGATATTCTTCTGTTACTCGCCTTTTCGCCTTCTTCTCCGCATGTAGACGAGGCCAAACAGAACCAATGCACCAACAGGCAGACCTGTTGCTGCTGCAACAAACACCATCTCAGCAAATGACATACTCAAGGGAGGTGCAGGAACTACTGGTGGAGGCGGAATTGGAGCAGGCCAGCTGCCAGACACAACTAGCAACCTGGAGTTGTGGGCCATGGCTACATCGGGCGCAGAACCCGCCTCGTAGAAGATACCCACAGATGGGGCGTAGATGGAGTCGTTGCTGCGGTGATGCCAAATTACAGCTAGAGTCGCTCCACTGACTGTAGACACATAATCGTAGTTCGTGACGACCAGGTCGGTGTGACCATCGAGATCCATGTCTCTAAACATAACTTTTGGCCTGACCTTCAAGGGCATCTCATAGAACCAGACTTCATTGCCTATGTCGTCGAACCCTCTGATGCCAATCTCCTTCCAGTTGATGATGAGCTCGTCGATGTTGTCATTGCTGTAGAGGTCAGCTGCATAGAAGCCTCTGAAGTCTCCCAGCGGGATGCTGATTGTGTAGACATTCATTCGGGTTAATCCGCTGACCATAGTCACATCCTCAGACGAATCAAGGAATGCCAGGTCTTCATAGACATCTCCGTCAAAGTCACCAGATATCAAGTCGTAGACACTCTTGCCATTGCTGAAACCCCATGCATAGAGGCCAGAAGAGCCATTGTAGACGCGCAGAACGTGATCGTAGCCACCAAATGCAGCATCTAGGGTTGCATCAGCCAAGTAATTTCCGACAGTCAGGTGGTTCCCGGTATTTGTTGCGTTAAAGTTGCTTGTGTAGAGATGGTGTCCTCCACGGTCATACCATGCAAGGTAACCTTTTGCTGGCCCTGACGGCTTCTCGAAGAGGACAACTATCTCATCTCCAGAATGACCGGCGTTGAACTCTCCCGCCTCACAGTCCCGAATGACATGATTAGGCTCGGTAGGTGCTATCCGAGTAACCTCGGAGCCGTCCTCACCATCAAGAATTGCTACAAAGGAGCTAGTACCACTGCCACAAAGGACCGCAAGGTCAAGATCTACAGACCCAGTGAACTGACCGAATCGCACCTCCCGAATCCGTTCATCCATTGTCACATTCCAGATGACCTCACCTGTCGTTCCGTTAAGGAGCATGAGGAAGTTGTCATCGGTACTTACCACTATCTCGTCACGACTGTCTCCGCTGAAGTCCTCCACCCAGATTCTGTCGATGTCAGACTCGAGGTCAATGTCATAGTAGAGCTCATGTGCCACGTATGCGGGCTCCTCGTCTGGGAAGACCGGCTTAGCACCATCACAGACATAGATTACAAAGTCATTCTGACTCCACACGAGAGCTGAGTGAAATCCATCGCCGTCAACGTCGGCCGTGGCAGCAGAGCTCAAGTAGGTACTACCTGTAACATTGAACCACAGAGGGAGTCCGACAGCACCATCAATGGCGACGACAACGCCATCTTCAGTTGCTAGGGCGATATCAAGAGCGCCGCTACCTCCAAGTCGACCAAGTGCTACATCGCTGATTACCCCAAGGTTGGGTGTATAGCACCATTCAATCTTTCCGCGTGCTACATCCTCAAGAAAGACTTCTGACGTTGTCTGGATCAGAACTTCTACCGTGCCGTCACTATCAACATCCTCGACAAACAAGTTGTATGCCCATTGAGTCATTGTGGAGTTATAGTACACCTCCTGAGTGACCGGATCAAGAACCTGCAATGCAAACGCTCCAGAGAATAGAATCTCGTCCACACCATCCTCGTTGAAGTCGAACGCCTCTAGTGGAGAAATGAAGATTGCTATGTTCGGAGGGCTCTGGTACAGGAGAGTCCCATTCAGCGGGTTCATAATCCCAATGCCGCTCACTAGGAAGCCAGTAACCTCAAGGAAAGCCACTGTGAGGTTGCGCTCGCCTGTGAAGTTGCCAATCCTCATCTCATGGATGACGCTCCCTATGCTGGGCGTACTGCTGGCGATCTGGTGCCCTGTCGGGTCAACCACCCAGATGGTTCCCATCATTGAGCCTGTCAGAATCTCTATGGAACCGTCACCGTCGATATCCGCCACTGCCAAGGACCAGAGCTCATCTACAGGATCGCTGAAGTTCCATAATGTCAAACCTGTGAGAGCGTTGATGGCCCTTAGATCGCTGTCCATCGATGCGACAATCACCTCATAGACTGTGTCATTGTTGATGTCCTCGACGAGTAATTCTGTGATTCCTCCCATTGGGTCGGTATTGCTCCACATGAGAGAACCATCATCATCCAGGGCGTACACTAAACCCGTGTCATACTCGCCCACTATTATCTCGTCTCTTCCATCCGAATCTATATCGATTCCAACGAGAGTATCCCAGTGCGAGAACTGTCCCATCCCAGAGCCGTTATAGAACCACTGAATCTCCGAAACCATCAAGTCCACAGAACCCTCTGATGGGTTCTGATACTCTATGACGTAGACATCACCTCGTTTAGTCGAAACCCCTATCTCAGGGAACGCATTGCCATTTGAGTCGTAGACAGTAACCCCAGTAACTGGATTCTCGTACGGCTCTGAAAGCCATGCCTCTTCGTAGGACATGAAGTGGCTTCCGTTATTGGAGGACTTCATCTCATAGACTCCGACCTGGTCACCGAACCCTACCACGACTTCTCTTCTGCCATCCCGGTCCGTGTCTCCAACGTCAAGGTCAATTACATTCCTCAGATGGTTGTACGCCCAGTCAGACTGTGGGTTGATACCATACACTATGTCACCCACGGGACCGTGAAGCCACACATCTATTTGCCCGAATTTATAATGGACGCTGATAGTATAGGTGAAAGTATTCACATACATGAATCCCTCATTCTCAAGTGCGACCACAGCAGGTGCATATGCCCTGACGCCAAAGAGCGGGACGCCAGCCAGTTGATATTCAACTGTGCCTTGGTCGGGGTCCTCAATCCTATCAACATAATCGGGGATAGCATTGAGATTCTCAGGAATGCTCCAGAGGGCTCCCTTCGTGCTGCTGGCAACCATCCCTAAGCTGTCTTCGAACTCAGCACCAATGTTCTCGTAAGTCACTGCAAGTGTGAGGTCATCATTCCTCAGATAATCCATATCAGGGTACAATTGATCCTCGTACGAGCTTGTCGCCTGATGAGGAATGCTGGCTGTGAAATTAAAGTCAGTAGTACCCACTACCGAGTAGATATCATAGTCAGCCTTCGTGAGCAAATCGTTCTTTGCAGCGAAGGCCACAGCAATGCCACCAGCAGGTAGCTTCACGACCGAGTGGGAGTGAATATCGAAGTGCTCATCGTTGATGAAGTCAAGCTCATAGAAGGAGCTCATTGTGCTGAGGTCCTTGCTTATGGTCCGATACCAGATTCGTCCTCGTCCGCCCATTTCTCGCTGATACATGAATACTAGATTGTTGGTGTCAAGTACAACCAGCTTCGGATAGAACCGTGTTAGTGTCGGGTCTGTGAGGACCACAACGGGGCCCGTGTAGGTTCCGGAACTCTGGTCATACCATAGTATCCAGAACTTGCGGGTTCCGTTATTGAAATGCACCTTCCATGTCATATAGAAGTCGCCATTATCCATGAACAGCACGTCCGGCTGCAACTCAGCATCGGAGATTCCCAATGGTGTTGGATAGGAGAATCCCATACTCCATGGCAGTCCAACAGACCATCCAGAGGCCTCAGAGTACGCTTTTTGATACAGACGGCCGCTACGGAGATATGTCAACGAAACGTCAGCTGTATATATGTCTGGATAGAGCTCCAGGTCGCATTCCATTCGACTCGACACCGTGAAGCTGTCGTCATCGGGCCATCCTGGAACCATTACTGAGCTGAGAGGTACTCTTGGATAGTTCGGGGAAGCAGTCACATACTCGACTTTGCGGTATTGAGAGTCCGTGCCTGGAATCCATTCCCACATATCGAAGCCATTTGTATGCCCGATTATGATCTCCTGATAGCCATCATAGTCTTGGTCATCAAGCTTGAGCACGCTGACAGGGTTCCAGTACGTAACCTCCTCGGGAGCTTCCCACACCTTGTAGAACGTACCACCACGGCACTCGTAGATGTAAACAAAACCGTTGTCCCTCATGCATCTTGTGTCATGTACTCCGCCCAGGATTATCTCTCTGTAGCCGTCCTTGTCGGTGTCACACAGTGCAAGGGCATTGATCCACGCATACTTGTAATCCGATTCCATGACCGGGTTGCCTAGTAGAGCATATCTCCCTGATAGGCCATAGCTCGTGACGAAGTAGCCATTGTCCTCAGTGTTCTCAAACCCACCAACGGGAACGTTGAACACAAACAAGAACGGACCCGCGGCGATTACCAGCTCATTCTGGCCATCGTAGTCGATATCATCTCCCGCACCCATCGCAGTGATTCCGGAAACCCAGTCCCACTCACTAGAAGCGTTGAGGTCCGATTGCCTGAGGTCGAATTCGTAGACGAACTGCAGTTGGTCACCCCCAGTGAGGTTCTTGTTCTCAAAGATGTAGACTTGGAGTCCAGCGGCTACAACAATCTCCTTGAGACCGTCTTGGTCGAGGTCACAGTCCGTCACAAGATGCTCAGCATGATGCCATATCTTGCGAATGAAGTTGCCCTCTATTCCCTCTAGCTCCTCATAGTAGTAGGGGCTGACATCAGTATTGACCGAGTAGTTCAAGTCGAAGGACCGGAACATTCGCTTGTAGGTGTTGTTGCCGAGATGCTCGAAGGCGTACACATTATTGTCGTAGTCTCCGACAATGATTTCACCGTTACCATCGCCATCGATGTCCCCTGAGGCAATCGTAAGAGTCCAATTCGCGAGGTCTCCATCGTTACTCCATGACTCGTGAATGTGCGAACCTAGGTTCGTGTAGTCGGTCCCGGTCATCAGGCTGAAATCGAGTGTAACAACTCGCGGGTATGTAGCGACTACGTATGTATCTGATGTGTCGAATCTTGGTTCGGCCCACCACATCTGATTTGTTTCGACATTCATGGAAACCATGGAGTAGTCAGCCTCAACCGGATATCCAAAGAGGCTGGACTGCAACTCGTACGAGTATCCGCCAGTGTTAGGAACGATTCTGATGTCAGTGAGATTCAGATACTTCATGTTGGAGTCCAGACCCGGATTGGAGAATACCCTCTTGTCCTCAACCCAGACTGGATTCTCGGTAGTTCCGTGATTGATGAAACAGGTTGCCCCATTCTTGTTGCCATAGCTAAGTATCAAGTCCAGATCACCATCAGAGTCAAGGTCAAACATCTCAGGTTGACCCCAGATCTTGCCAGAATCTAGGTTGTTGATGTCATCGAAGTAGCCTCTCACCAGAGTGAAATTCGTTTGTGTGAATTCCGATTCAACTAGAGAATTCCTTGCGAGGTACAGATGACCATTGGACACCACAAAATCCATGTCGTCATCTTCATCAATGTCAAGGAAGTCCATCTTAGGTGTCGCCTGTGCGAAGTTGAGGAGATGACTCAGCTCACCGTTTGTATCGAGTTGCCAGAGGTCAATGAAATCCGTGAATGGAACGTCCACGGTGGGCCTATAGTAGAACCGAATCCTGGCACGATTGTCCATCCCAGAGAAGTCGTACGGATCAATCTCAGGATTGAATGAGCCCACAACAACCATTGGAACGAAGCTGTACTCGGAAAATATCTGCGGCACCTCAACTGATGTGTAGTTTTGAGCCCAGTAGTCCAGCTCCTCGTTGATGAAGATAAGGTCATCATTGACATCTTCATCTAGCGCGCCCAGCATATTGTAAGCGCGTATCTGCCCGAAATCCGTACCCATGAAGTAATTCTTCTTGTCCGAACCCCACGGGAACGGTTCCACCGTGCCATAGGTCCAAGAATTGTAGTTCATTCCTGTTGGAGGTATCAGAGCTGGCGGAGCCCAGGACGGATAGGGGCTCTTGAGATGCCTCCACGTTGGCACAGAGCGTACGCTGGGTATGTGATGTATGTCCCACACATTGGCGCCTAGAGTGTAGCGGTCGTCATCGCCAGACTCCCAGACAATTTCGTAACCGGCAGTCCCTTGATATTCAACGCCTATGAACTCACCAACAACGGTGCCAATGAGAATCTTGTTGGCCTCTTCGATATCTGCAAGAAAGCCGTCGCCATCCAACCGGAGAGGGCCAATCGTGACCGATATAGCCTCGGTAAGAAGGTTATAGACTTGTTTCAACTCAAGGGAGTTGATCTCATAGGTAGCGGTATTGTAGATGGATATCTTCGCATATCTGAACCAGTCCCACTTTCTTCGCCCCAGTGCGTCGTCCACATCTATCTTCAAGACCTTGTTGTCTGCCTCGTCGATCTCCATTCTATCGATAGACACCTGTTCAAAATCGGTCCCGTCTTGGGAAACACTGAAGTTGAGGTGAGAGAAAATGTTGCCATCAAGGTCGTCCTTGAAGGTCATGAGTATGTCAGGGGCATCATTCGCAGAGCCGGTGCCCTCCTCATCCAGCCCGAAGTCAACAATCTCTGTTGCGTTGTCAATACTTGGATCTGTGCAGTCGAAAGTGGAGAAGTTGCCGTCAGGCATCATTGCCATGCCGGTGGTATACGGGTAGACGCTTGCATCAGGCAAGAATATCCCGAGGCCTCCATTCCATACGTAGGAAATAGGCTCAGGAACGTGCAATGTGAGGTTGACAGGATCATTGTAAGTCACATTCCATGCTTCGACACCGCTGTCCACATAGTAGTCGAGACCCCAGAAGCCAAAGGTCTCCCATTCCTCATAAGCCTTGTAGACCTTCTCGTATAGGTAAGTCCTTAGATGCTGTGACCAGGTCAGAGTGAATACTCCCTGGCCCTGAGCGACCAGTGCTATCTCGTCGCCGTCTGCCCCGTTCATCTCGCCGACATCCATATCCAGAATTGGTGTCCAGGTGTAGTTCTGACTGGTCCAGTTCAGGTAGTAGTGATTGTCATTGATGAGCGGGAACGGTTGACCGTTGATCATCATCGAAATACCATCGTTCTCAAAGACAAATACCGTGCCCTCTCTGGTTCCGACCACAATCTCCGGGAGGCCATTATAGTTTGTATCTCCGGTTTCTAGGCTGTAAATTTTTTCTCCGGTGTACAACTTGGAAACTTCACGATAAGTTATCCAATGCTCGGGAGAAAATGGGTAGCCAGAGTGGTTGTCATACTCGTACAGGTGTACATAGCCATCCCAACCGCCAGCAATGATATCAGGCCGATAGTCGCGGTCAACATCATCTATCTTCACCGTGAATGCCCGTACCATCGATGGACTCGTCCAGACATGGTCGAACATATTCTCGGTGTTGGCGTAGGGATCGTAGAGGTGGCGTTGTTCGAATACGTACACATGGCCATCAGCACAAGCTGCAGCGATCTCAAGGAAGTTGTTCAGGTCGGTATCCCCGAAATCCAGGTCAAGAACATCACCTTGGAGAACGCTATCACCAGTGTCCCAGACCTTGTCGAATTGGTTGGTTTCAGCGTTCAGCCTAAAGATGTGTATCTCATTGTCGTAGAGGTAACCGCCTCCCAGCGCCATGAAACCTGTTGCCTCATGGTACGCCACCGCGTGGATTGCCGCCTTGGAGCGCCAAGGCTCGTAGTTCAGCTTGTAGTTGTTGACTCGATCCGTGAGCACCTTGCCTATGTCATAGTCGTCAGGTTGGTATGGGCTCACGTCAGCCAGGCTATTGAACATCTCAGGAGTGAGGCCCTCAGGGAGTCCCATGGGTGATGTGGTCTCGCTGTGATCACCTGAAGCTATCAGTCCATCGTCTTTTGGCAAAGATGGAACCATGCAGAACGCACTGATGACCAGCACTGCCAGAAAAGTGATAGTAATTATTCTAAGTTTCACTTCACGCGCCTCCCTTCTTGCCCTTCGAAGGGCTTGCTTTCTTCGTCGTCTTCTTCTTCGGAGTCTTCTTGGAACTCCCTGCAGTTTCCTTCGTGGTAGATTCCTTCTTGGGGATCCCCGGACGACCAAGCTTAGTTCTAATCTTCCCGCCTAGGACCGCCCACCAACCCTTCTTGTGACCAACAAAGCCCACGATGACTACGCCAGCAATGGCTGCCGCCGTTAATCCAATGAGTAGCCATGGAAACGGCGTGAGCCCAGGATGCACGACGAACCATATACTCAGGGCATGAATGACTCCGGTTCCGTTTTTCCCGAAGACCTGCAGGGTGTAGTTGCCAGGACTCCAGAAGACATCATCATTGTACCAGAGCTGCGTCGCAGGATTGTACTCAAGAGTGTAATTAGCAACAGACCACTCATCGCTGGTTTCATTCTTGAATCGGAACCACATTTCTTGGAACATCGTGTAGTTTACGACCCCCACTGCTGAGTCCTGGTACACATGCTGTCCAGCCAGCGGCACAACTATCCGCATCGTTCCCTTGCCACGCTCGGTTGCCAGCGCCAACTGGAACTCCTCCTGCGTTGTGAAAGTCAGCGGGTCCAGACCCAGCCATATCTCGAGACCGTCGGAGTAGCTATCTCCATCTGTGTCAGTCAGAGCAGGGTCTGTGCCGTAGATATAGTACTCCTCGCCATCTAGAAGACCATCGTGGTCGGTGTCTGGATTAAGTATCCCGCCTCCCAGCACCAACTGGAGACCAATCTTGAACTCGATGCCGTCAGGCAGCATATCGTAATCTGTGTCATACTCTAGCGTATCCGGAATGCCGTCACCGTCCGTGTCATCCGACATTGGGTTGCTGCTGTAGAACTGCACCTCCGCACCATCAGGAAGCCAGTCGTTGTCAGAATCAGGATCAGTAGCGCTCGTCGGATACAGAGGCTCATGCTCTTGGGCCAGAGAATAGCTGACTGAAAGCTCTTCGATACTGGCTGTGAAGAACGGCGCGGTCTCTTCCGGCTCGTCCTCCGTACTCATGCCTATCGACCAGTTGCTCGGCGGCCATGGGCCATACGGCCAGACCTCGTACAGCGTTTCCTCGGAATCAGTCAGGTTGTCTCCGTCAGTGTCCGCAAATATCGCAGATGTGTTGTACACCCAGGTTTCCCACCAATCAAGAAGCCCATCCCCGTCCGTGTCGTTGCATGCCGGGTCGGTGTTGAACACCATAACTTCCTGGTAGTCGATCAGAGTATCATTATCGGTGTCTCTGAGAACTGGCGATGTGTTGTACCTGAGCACGATAGTCAATGCCACGTACGGATATACGATATCAGTGACATTTTGAAGGATGAGTTCACTGCCGTCCGCAAGCAGATCGTTGTCAGTATCATTGCTCAAGGGGTTAAGCGGAATCGGATCCATCCACGGAATCTCGCCAGAGCCGAGGTAGAGCTCGATGGCATCAGATAGACCATCCAAGTCGGAATCTGGATCCGTAGCGTTCGTGCCATGGATGAATATCTCATCGTAATCACTCATTGGCCAAGTGAACTCACCGTCCGCATTCGGCTCAGTTATCGAGTCGTAATCAGTATCCCAGTTTAGAGGATCTGTGTCGTAGAAGAGTATCTCTGAGCCGTCTGAGAGCCCGTCCGCGTCCGAATCGTAAGTGAATGGGTCAGTGTAGTAGATGAGTATTTCCTCGTAGTCGCTCAGCCCATCGTTGTCCGAATCCTCGTCCATCGGATCGCTACCGTAGACCAGGACCTCCTGCCCATCTGAAAGCCCGTCTCTATCGGAGTCATCAATCAACGGGTTGCTGTGCCAGAAGTATACTTCTTCGCCATCTGAAAGTCCGTCGAAGTCGGTGTCAAATAGGTAGGGGCTTGTGAAGAATATGTAGAACTCGTCACCGTCGGAGATCATGTCCAAGTCAGTGTCTTGACTTCGCGGGTCAGTTCCGAGCAGAATTTCCTGCATGTCGAAAAGCCCATCATCGTCCGTGTCCGGATCAAGCGGATCTGTATGATTGCTCCGTGGGTTCAGAACACCCTCGATCCCATCAAGAAGGCCATCGTCGTCTGTGTCTCCATCGGTTGGGTCTGTCGGGGGAGTTTGAGCCAGCTCGTAGCCGTCGGAATTAATCCACGCACCCGGCAATGGTGTACGGTCCGTAATGCCCGTGTCACCATCAGTATCGGGGTTGCAAGGATTTGTGAACACCTGTTTGTCTTCAGGCTCTCCTTCATCGTCGTAGAGGATAATCCAGAACCCAGCAATCTCCGCACCATCGTTCATGTCCTTGAGGAGCATGAAGGCCTGAGTATCGACAGCGCCGTTGTAGAGCTGCAGCCAGCTATCATCATCTGTGTCTGGGTCAAGCGGATGTGTGAAGCCCATGTTGAATATCAGCGGGTTCGGGTCCATCGTCCATTCACCAGCGTCATCGTCGTATGTATCGTTGTAGAGACATCCTAGGCCGTAGTAAGCGCCTGATGGCCCTTCATCACCATCGACAAGTCCATCCCCATCAGTGTCAGCCACAAGCGGGTTGGTGTGGTCAGTGTAGTCGACGCCGCCGATTGTCACGATTATTTCAGTACCGGCGGGCACCCACACGCCAGTCATATTGAGGGCTGTGAATATCTCCTGGTAATCGGTCAGACCGTCTCCGTCAGAATCTTGCGACAGCGGGTCAGTACCGTAGACTCGTGCCTCCTCGTAATCACCAACGCGGTCCCAGTCAGTATCAGGCCGCAACGGGTTCGTACCGAGGTCCCACTCTTCGCCATCGAGCAGCCCGTCATCGTCAGAATCTGGGTCTGTGGCGTCAGTCCCCATAACCATGACCTCAAGCTTGTCGCTGGCACCGTCGTCGTCAGTATCTGGTAAGTCGAGCCGCAGCCCGGGTATCGTTCGTTCATAGTCATCGCTGAGACCGTCACCATCAGTGTCGAATCCCATACCTGATGCCTTGTATTCCCCTGAGCCCTTCGAGGGGGACAGGTCCCACGGGCCGCCGGGCTCCCAAGTCCAGGTCTTCTTCCACGTGGCGAAGAGGAATCGTATCTTGAGTTTCAGTGTGAGCACCAGACGGAGTAGTATCTTCATGGGAGTATTGCCTGAGAAGTCTAGGAAGAAGCTGAATATGATCTCCAGCGAGCCGTAGAGACTGGCTGACGCAATAAGGATGTTTATGCCAATGCTTAGTGATGCGCCTATGATAACAACTAGCGTGAGTGTGGAGACCTCTGCGGCAATCGCAGACGCTGCCTTCTTCACAATGTCGAGCTCCAGACTGAACCATACCTTCACCTTAATTCCACCAAGACCAATGTACGACGCCAGCTTGGACAGCACGCCACCGCCCACACCGCCGGTTAGAAAGTCGGCCAGGGTGAAGGTCTTCTCAAGAGCCACCTTGAGTGAGAGCATCCATTCCTCGATGTGGAAGAAGTCTTCCCAGTGGAATATGCCTCCACGGAAGGTGAACAGGGTCATTACGAATTTCGCGTACCCGGAGAATTGCAGGCTTACACCGAGAATGTCTAAGAGGTACTCCATGAAGTTATTCTTGGAGGAATCGAACGTACTCACTCCAAGCTCCGCATAGAATTGCGGAGATATTTCAAAGAACGTGAATATCGCTTTTACAAAAGAACCAAGCGAACTTATCGAGAAGAGGGCCTTGCCCTCGAAGAGCAATGCCCGGATCATTTCGAAGAACGGGGTTGGATTAAGGTGAAAGTTCGGACGAATCCCCAGGTCGAAGCTGAGGTCAAACATTGACCATCCGCCAATTCCGATTGGGATGAGACCATTGTGACCAAGCAGGTCTCCAAGTCCCCCAAATGCTCCATTTATCATGTTCTCCAGCTGCTGTAGCAGGGGAGTAATCATCCCAGTGAGCCAGTCAAAGGCCTTGCTGAGAATCCATTTGATGCCATCCGTGAATATGCCCTGAATGTCGAACAGAATGCCTAGAAAGTCCTCCACCATGCCTAGGTCGAAGACACCAGTCAATGAGCCTCCAATCATCTCAAGGATTTCACTGATGACCTCCATGGGGTTGGGTATATCATCGAGACCGATACCGAACGCGTCGGGGAAGAACGACTGCATCAGTTTTAGCATTGCATCAATAGGAACTGCGTCGAAGGACGGGAATATGCCCACGATAGAGCTTACAGCCATTAGGAGGGCATTCATGATCCCCTCGAAGCTCATGTCCTTTACGCCCATTATCAGATTCATGATTCCGCCAGCAATCTGCCCGAAGGAATTCAGGATGGACTCCATGTCGGGTAGACCCTCAAGCACATCATCAACATCCAGGAATCGCAGAACAAGAGCGAAAACATCGGGTAGTGAATCTAGCTCGGATGCAAAGTCACCAAGAGTTCCGCAGGTCATCTTCTTCAGAGCATCACTGTCCGAAACAAGAGCCACTATACCCAGGATTGGCTTGACTCCAAGGTTCAGTGCCTCCACCGCATCATCGAAGTCGGGTGTGGATAGACCAAGTTCTCCGACCAATCCTTCGGCGATGTCAAATACATCGGGAATATCCGCAGGGTTGAACCCATCATTGAGAAATCCACCCAACAGAGCCAAAGAGTCCACAACCAAGCCGCGTGTACTACTGGCAACAGAAACGGTTAGGTTGGTCAGAAGAATGTCATTCAAGCGGGTTCTCATGAGTGTGATAGTTATCCCGCCTGCGTCCTCAGCTACATCCTGCATCACATCCATTAAGTAACCTACAGCTTGAGGAATAGTTTCGGCCATACCCGCACTGCCGACAAAGGTGTCGAGCAGCTCTCCAACAAGCGCCGACAACGAGTCCACGTTAAACTCATCTATCAGGTCAACTGACGAAAATGCAATCTCAATCAATGACATTATCTTGCCAATGACTGCTTCACCGGCCCCACCTGTAAGAACGCCAAGTGCGGTATTCAGCAGGTCGACACCCACATCCTCAATGAACTCGGTGAAGTCGAAACTGGTCAGATACCCTACAATCGACTGGATGAAGCTGGTTGATTTTCCAAGGATGTTCGTAAGATCCACACCAGATATGCCGAGCGTGGCAGCCAGTGTTTTGTTAAGGAGCGCCTCAAGTACATTCTCAGTCAAAAAGCTAAGAATCACGTCAAAGACGCCATCACCACCACTAACCACATCTGTGATCAGGTCCCACAAGCCCGGTCCAAGGTCAAGGACATCATCAAGGAAGTCCATAACTTCGATAGGAAGGAAACTGGGGAGCAGTCCGGAAATGAGTTCGCCAATGACATCTCCAATGCCATCAATTCCTCCACGAAGATTGAACAACGCCTTGATGATGGGTTTGATGAATCCCTTGAGGTTAGCAGCAAATGGAAACTCGCCTTCCAGCAGTTGAAGGATCGATTTCAATGGACTGTCCAGATCGAAGTCAGTGACGATTCCCAAGAAGGGTTGGATTGTTTCGAACACATCCATTAGGTCCTCTAGTGCGCTTTCAGGTATCGAGATTACAGTTTTGCCAGCAGTTTCCAGGACCTTAAGGAGAACGTCCACAATCTTCCCTATCGGACCGCGTAGACCAGAGAACAGAGGCAAATCGCTGAGTACGAAATCAGTCGCGGCGACTTCCGCGGGCGTGCTGAGCTTGATCATGGGGGAGAAATCATCAGGAAGGTCATCGAGCGGCAGTTGCTCCATCGTGCCATCTTCTGCGATTCGATACGCTGCATCTTCAGCTGAACCGGGATGCTCCTCAAGCATTCTAGCGTATCTTTCATCAGCTGCTGCTTCGTCAAGCTCTCCCACCGCATCAATCGGATCGAATTGACGTTGTATGAGCTCGCTGAAGTGGTCAGCGTAGACTTGGAGGACCATTTCCTCTAAATCATCTGCAGCGTCTTGATAGGCATCATTCACCACTGCGCGGCTCTTACACATCTCCATGATGGACCAGACATCATACAAGACAAGAATCAGGGCATCAGCAACTTCGGCTTCACTGTGATGGATTGTGATGTCAGTTGATCTTAGGAATGGTTCAAGGGATAGGGTATTACCCATCCCAACAATATGCTGGGTCGACCGATGGTAACTTAGAGTCTGATAGAACTGACGCCACAACATTTCCCTATCGGGAAAGACTACGCCCTTCAGAGTGGACTGCAGCGCATAGACGGCAATCCAAGGCTCGTCCAATAACCAATAAGTGACATCGCTATGCGAGGTCACTGGTATCATCGTCACACGGTTTATCCTCAATGTGACGATTTCGTTAACACCTTCAGCCACGGCAGACATCATCTCATCAGCCGGATCATAGAAGATGTAGATACTATCGAGGTTGTAGCCCTCGAAAGGTTTCGGTATTATCTCCTCACCATGCTGCAATGCCTGACTGGCCCACACGGCTTGTGGAGCAAAGCTAAGTAACATCAGCGAGATAAAAACAGCAGTAACAAGCTGGACTCTCAACAGTTTCTTGTTCATTTGCACATATGCCTCCTCGATGGCGTAACCGAATCGAAGAGGTAGCCAGAATTAGCAAACCCCGATAGGACTGGCTGTAGATACTGGGTGAACCGTCCCGTGGTCTACATCCGGCTGCTGGGGGGGCATGCGCTCTTTTCCTCTCTCTCCGGTCGCCCAGCGAACCTGCAAATGTAGAGCAGCCCGGGATATAATATTTCCCTTGTATTGCTCCGCATATCATTCAGGTGATATGTCAGTCATACATCACCGCATTCCAACCCTTTTGGCGCGTTCGGGACGATAATATCGTTGACCTCAGTTCTCAGCAAAGGGACCCAGTCAAGAGGAAACGCACATTGCCGCCATTTTCTAGCAGAAGCGGCAATGGAAGAAGTACGGAATCAAGAACGCACCAGTGAATGGTGAGCATGACGCGAAATCGTGGCCCTTCTATATCCAGTGTAAGCAGTAACATGTATGACCGAATGGACATCAGCAATGCTGATTCGCTTCATCCGGAGCCAGCTCGAGAACCACCAAGACCTTGATGTCAGACCGAACTTCGAGGTCCACACTGGGATCCTGATTCGTCAGGGCGACACCGAGTGGAAACTCAACCTAGAATCCATTTAGTGAGCTCTTGGCAGATTGATTGCTAAATCATTTTCTAGCCACTTCGAATCGACGTTTCAGAAGTCGAGCTCTAGTACAGTATTAGCTAGATTCTCCGGGAAGACCGTGTTTCATAGTATTTGCAGACTCGCGAGAGAGCGCCAACTGCCTCACTGATGTTTCTGAAGACGGGCAGTCCTGCTTCAACGAACTTCAGCCATGCCGTTTCTCTTGCCTCAGGGTACGCTACTTCCGGTATTGCCACCAGAACTGGTTTCTTTTCGTTCTCCATAATTTCCTTCCCTGCTTTGGCCATAATTGCCCACAGATACTCGACTACATCAGCAGCGCCCATGATTGAAGCAACTTGATGGATGTTATGAACGTCCGCCTGCAAGATGATTGAATCGAACGCAGCGTCAGCGCCAACGACACGGATTACTTCGGCCATTGTTTGGTCGTTGTAGTAGTCTGCTGCGAGATCAATGGGATTCGCTACGGAATTACCAACACCTCTTACCAGGGTTCGCAGCTTTTCAACGGTTTCGGGAGAAGAGGGGGGTACTCGAAGTCCACGATCTACACACAGGTCAGTGTAGATTACACTGGTTCCACCGCTTATTGCAATGATACCAACATTCGGTGAGCGTGGTTGAGGGCTTTTCGAAAAAACACTGAGAGTCGCTTCTAGATCTTCTAAGGTGTCGACTGTGACAACGTTTGCCTGACGGAATGCCGCGTCCCAGACTTCGTCCCTGCCAGCCAAGGCGCCTGTATGAGACGAAACCGCTCTAGACCCCTCAATCGAACGTCCTCCCTTAACGGCAACAACAGGTTTCTTTTCAGCAACTCGCGTGAGAGACTCAAGTAGGTGTTTTCCATCACTTGTTCCCTCGATGTACACGCCCACGACATCCGTTTCTTGGTCTGTTTCGAGGTAATCGAGAAGCTCATGGGGAGAGATATCCACTGCATTCCCAAAACTGAACATCTTGCTGAAGCCAACGCCCGCGTGTACAGCTGCCGTATAGGCTGTAATCGCAACGCCGCCGGACTGTGAAACGAATCCGACATTTCCTGAGAGTCTATCCACTGTCGGCATGAACGCAAAGCCAATCTTTGGATACATTAACCCCATGCAATTTGGCCCAAAGACTCTGAATGACATTGAGTGAACGAGGTCTTTGACTTCCTTCTCGCGCTGCCTACCCTCCTCCGTACCGAGTTCTGAGTAGCCGCTTGTGAAGATAGTCGCACCTTTTACGCCCTTTTGGGCGCATTCCTTCAGTACTTCAGGGACTGCTCTCAGCGGCACTGCAAGGATGACATAATCAACAGGCTCCGGTATGTCCAGAAGGCTCCGGTATATCTTATGGCCCAGGACCTCCTCCCCCGACTTCGAGACCAACCATACCTTGAGGTTATGGTCCCATTGAAGCATGGAGTGGGGCCAATAGTAGCCCATCTTGGCTGAAACACCAACAATCGCGACTGACTTGATCTGAAGCATCTCTGATATTTTGGGCCGAACTATTGTGTTCATGAGGGTGTCTCCGAGCTAAGCCACGGGGACTGTCAATGCCGATTTAAAGACTACCGTAGAGGGCCATTCACTTGCCGCAGCACAAGGCTTTTCTTTAGTTGAAACGCCGCAGGATTCGGTTGCTAAAAGGACCACTAGCGAAAGACCTTAATGCTGGGTGAAACAAACTGGCAGTTCTGAAGGGTTCTGCAGGTCCTCAAGCGTTGCCCTTTGTCGTAGCATTGCAAAGAGACGGAGACAAAACCACATGCGCGTATACCTTGATGCCAATTTCTTCATATCCGGATTCAGTGACAGACCTAAAGACGTACACGACATCAAGAAGGCTGCCGACAAGGCTGGGATGGAGCTCTGGATCAGCAGACAGGTCTTTCATGAGCTTCGTTGGTACATTAGAAGAGAGGTTGAGCAGATTATCCAAATAGATGAAACTCTATCGAAGGATATCAAGGCGCTTATCGCGGATATCAATAGACCTGAGGGGGCGCTCCCTCAACCTAATGATATGTCCCTCGTCCTTGCTGCGATGCGCGTCAAAGGCTCCAAGATTGTGACCAGTGACCTCAAGCTCCTGAACACCATCGAGGACCTCAACATCGAGGTTGAAGGGATAGTTGGGTCTGCTTTCGCCTTGCAGCTAATGGAATCGGTTAACGATGAAGGTCTCGCGAAAAAGCTCAGCGCGATACGTGAGCGAATCTACACGGAGGAAGTCAGATACAGCATATCTCGTCAGGAAGCCTACGATCCAGTGACCAGAATACGCATTATCGAAGAACATGCTCTGCGCGTTCTTAGGGAAGTGAAGCGCCCAGCTCAGGTCGACAAGACTCTCTCGCAGGGCCAGCCCCTCTTTGTGCTCGATTTCATTGAGGACATCAAGGCAGGCATTCCTACAATGTTCGATGACTTCAGAGAGATGAAGTACGATACACTGGCAAATGAAATCGAAGCTGTTCAGAACGAGATTGAACGTCTTCTCATTATGTCAACGCTAACCGAATCCAGTGAGACCCATAAGCGACTTGTCGCACATGCCTCTGACATCACCTTATTCCTTTACTACCTTGAGATGATGTGCCACCTGTACCGTGGAACCAAAGAAGGCATCAAAGATGCCATCAGAATCTCAGACGAGTCCTTCAGACTGCTGATGTTCACAGGTGTGGAGAACGACGCTCTCAAGGCTTCAGTTTTCTTCGTGCGAATCATCTTAGCACTCATCTTGGAGGACTACGATGAGATTGACTACTACTACAGTCTGTATGATTCAATGCTGGAAAGAGTGGGACTCGATGACATGAAAGAAACCTCAGAAGGGTTCTACATTACAATGCAGATTCTTAGGAAGTTCATGGGTGGATTCTCTCTGTCACAGTCCAAGCTGCGATACCCTGATGTTACTGTAGCCATGTTGAATGATATAGCAAAGTACAGTCTGTTGTTCGATGATCATGACAACGCTTGGCAGCTCTCAGTCAACGCGTACAAAATAGGGGTGGCTTACGCAAAGGAAGCGGGAGCGTTAATGTCATTCTTGCAGCTATACAAGGTATCGTCTTCATCTCACGATCGACTAAACCCCGCATTGGAGAAGATAGCAGAGCATGCTCTCAAGGTATTCGTGAAAAAGGGCTGGAACACTGCACAGATTACTCCGATACTGAATGAGATTCAGGGAAATCTACCTCCTCTTGAGGAGATGACAACCGAGAAGCCAGTTCCATTGGAGAAATTGCCTGAGTCACTTCAAGGATGGATGGATGTTCTTGCGGTTTACGAGATTGATGGCGCTGATATCCTAGTTGTTAGGAACGACACTATCCAGGGACGAGTAGGCATCCTTCTCGAGAAACACCCTGACTTGAAGAACCTGAAGACCGGTCACAAGATTGCGCTAACAAAAGGTGATTTTAGCATTAGTAATGCCACTCCGGATATTGTCAAGAAACATTCTATCCTCCTAACTATTGTGCCAGATGAGGGTTCAGAGATCTCTTACGAGGGCGAATACGGGTTTAGCTATCTAAAAGTAGCAGCGCCCAAAGCGGAAGTCTAGAAACTCTCTTGGAGGTGATTGCCGTGGATCCTCTCATCGGTTTCATAATTGCGATTGGTGTACTGATTGCAGCTGCGTTCAACTACATCTTGAATCGGGCGCCCGGTTCAGACCCTGAGGATTTTCAGGTGGGTCCTCCACAGCTAGGAATCAGATGCGACTGCTTCCTCAATACACTCATCATTGGAAGCATTCTGGTTCTCGCGCTCTCCGCTTCCTCTTATGTCTTTGAAATCAGAACTGAACTCCATATTGTGGGACTCATTGCATTTACTATCATCACTGCAGCGGGCATCTATGGGCGAACCATACGACATCGCGAGTGGAGAGAACTCGGGGAAATCCTTGAGAGATCCGTGCCAAAGCCTCCGGACCACCCTTATCCTGAGTCATTTGATATTTTGATTGAGGATGAAGACGAGGAGTACGACTGATTCTAGAGAGTTCACGATTCCAGTTGGATCTTATCGTCTTTCAAGTTCGGGAACTTAATTGCTATTACGACCACATCGTCCCCTTCAGGGGTTTCAAACCAATGCGCCTCTTCGGGTTCCACAAGCACCACATCGCCTTGGTCGACATCAAGGAGCTGATCTCCAACTCCCATCTTTGTCCTATTCATGATGATGAAGACCTCTTCAAGCGTTCCGTGTGCATGGGGATCTGTCTTCATTCCTCCTGGAATCCTCACATAGATGAAGCCACCATTTTGTAGGGATTCTTTGAACTCGACATCTGCTATATACTTCCTGCCGTAGCCTGCCAGTCCAATCATCTCAACATCTGATGCACGCCAAACCTTGACCAAGGATCTCACATCCATTCCATTTGTGTATAGTAGGACGCCACGAGTAGAAAGCAGGCTCACCAATATGCTCAGGAGGGGCCCTTCTTGCCTGAGTCCATCTTCTGATGATCGAGTTCGATAACCTCTGGGAAGTCGTTGAACTTCTCACTCGCTGTGTATCTCACACGTAGTATGTGCTTGTTGAACTTGCTCTTCATCCAGTCTTGCCTCCCGGCGGTAGACATTCCTCTTCAGGCAGGGTCGATTACGGCAGACTGCCTATATCACTTCCGGAAGAATTGCGATAGTATTGAGAGTCGCGGAGATTCCGGCACAATATAGTAGCCTATTTAGCCTCTATTTGCGAAGGGAGTTGATGTAGTTCAATGCATCAGACATTGAGGCGGTGACACTTGGCTGTGGCGATGAGAATCATATCAGTGATTGGCGGAGCGGACTGCAATCAGGAAACTCTAGAGCTTGCTGAGAGTATTGGAGAAGAGATTGCGAAAAGAGGTGTTGTTCTCCTGTGCGGGGGTCTCGGAGGAATCATGGAAGCAGCATGCAAAGGCGCAAAGAAGCATGATGGGCTCACAATTGGAATCCTACCAACAGACGCCAAAGAACATGCGAATCAGTACGTCGATATTGCGATACCCACAGGTCTGGGTTATGCCCGTAATTTCCTGGTAGCCAAGAGTGGGGACGGAGTAATAGCTATTGATGGGTCTGCAGGAACATTGAGTGAGATAGCCGTCGCGTGGTTCTCTGACAAGCAGATTGTAGCGCTTGCTCCAACCGGTGGATGGGCTGGAGAACTTGCAGGCAAGAGCATCGATTCGCGTCGATCTGATGTCATCCATTCTGCTTCAACTCCTGAGGAAGCGGTGAACGCGATGTTCAAAGCCCTTGGTTGGGACTGATTTCAGAGGATGCGTTCTGTGAACCTCGTCAAAGATGTACTCAAAGGAAAGAAAGAGATCACGGCGGAGGATGTTAAACAGCTTGTCGGAATGATGTGCGACTTGTATGATTCCCAGCCTAACGTGGTGGAAATTCCTGGAAGACGCATAATCTTTGTTGGCGACCTTCATGGAGACCTCGATTCTGCTTTAGCGGTCCGAAACTACTTTCTAAAGTCGAAAGACTACTTCATGGTCTTTTTGGGAGACTATGGCGATCGGGGGCCAGCTCAAGTTGAAACGTTCAATCTCGTTATGGCGCTTGCGCTGCAGTTTCCGGACCGTGTCGTGATGCTTCGCGGCAATCACGAGTCAGATGAGGTTGCCACAAGATATGGCTTCTATATGGACATCAGCCGCAAATACTCTCATTCCATGTACGAGCACTATCTGAATGTGTTCAGGGTTCTACCTCTTGCTGGATTTAGCAGCAACGGGGTCTTCTGTTGCCATGGTGGTGTCCCACAGAATGTCACCAGTCTGAGCCAAATTCTTGCAATCGATAGATGCTTCCCCAACTTCCCGGATGATATCGCGTATCAGATAGTCTGGAATGATCCCAAGGACCGTGACTTCGATTTCAGACCAAGCTGCAGAGGTCAGAGAATGAAGTTCTTTGGCCAAGTCGCCTTTGATCGGTTTTCGGCTGACCTAGGCATAGAGCTCATGTTAAGAAGTCATGAAGTCTTTGAGGAAGGTTTCAAGAGCTTCTTTGGAGGAAGGCTATTCAGTATATTCACTGCAACAGCCGGAGGGACTGTGAAACCGAAAATGGCACGACTGAAGGATGACCTGAAAATCAAACCGATCCCGATATGAGCATTTTGGGTCTTTGCTCTTTGAAGATATTGGATGTCTAAGGTAACCATTGCACGCAGGAGCACGGCCGCTTGCCCATGATGTTTATATGAAAAGAAAAAAAGAACGAAATATAAGTCAAAACCGGGCATGCCATTAGAAGTCCTAGGGTGAATCAACCGGAATATCGTTGTTGCTGCAATCATTGTGGGAAAACCGCAGAGGTTATGTCCATGGCAAAAGTGAAGATCATCTGTCCAAACTGTGAGAAAAAGAGCTACGAAGTCATAACTTCAAAGGAAGGGACTCTAGAGAATATTAAGGGTGCACAATGGTATCCACTCATGAAGAGCGTCGGACACAATCACTGGCAAGAGGATTGGATGCTTGGTGTGGGTGTTCAGTGCAAGTGCGGTAAAGTCTTCAGTATACATGGCATTCAAGAAGGAGACCCCCCAATCAAGGCATTTCAAGGCCTCAAAGATGATCTGATGCTAGCTTTGTACTGTGAAGCGTGCGATTCGGCATTCATGAATCCTGGACACAAGTGTCCCACGTGCGGCAAACAATTCTAAGGAGGTATTCGGTTGTCAAATGAACAATCCGTAGAGGAGCAAAGAATAGCAGCTTTGTGTGAAGTCTTGGATGACGTAACGCAGAAAACTCTGGGCAAACAGCTTGCTGGCAAACCATCGTACGAAGTCGTGTGGCTGGAGAAGATGCAGGAGAAATCATGGGTACCTGCACTCTCCTTGATACCAATGAAAAGGATGCACTCATTCGGGTTCAACGTGCGAGCCCTCCAACTTCTCTTTTTCAAAGACAGCGAAGAACCGGTCTACGTAATGTACGGTTGTTTTACTCCTCGGGATGGCCTTGTTATAGTAGCCTCCATTGAAGTGGGCGTGCTGCTTGACTTCACAGTACCCCGCGGGCTCATCATGAAAAAAGATGAATTGAGTCTACTAAGAAACCGTGGTGAATCCTCTCAGAGCACAACCAATCCCCTCGACGCAGTCATCCGGCGTGAGATGGAACATAAGAAGAAATCGAAGCTAATGCAGTCATTCAAGGGACTTGACACTGATATTGGATTCGAAGATGTTGATACGAAAGTCGATAGGTACCTGGTGATTGCTCCACGAAACAACCGTACACTGGTTGCTGTATCATCCTCAGCCCGTCCGCCCAAGCAAGTCAAGAAGACGATACTGTACCCTAAGGGGAATTGGCCAAGAAAGAAAGGATGCTATTTCTGGATGCCGAACAACGAGACACTTGCTGACGCTATTGCTCTTCTGGGACACGCAGCAAACAGAGCAAGCACCGTTCGATGCGACTATCCAGTGACATCGCTTCTCCCTGAGGTGCAAGGTCTCTTGCCGGTCTATCTGGCCCTTGAAGCAGGACGAATGGAATTAATGCCAGAGGACGATAGCCTATCCTTAGACGAAATGATGGGACGGCAACACAGCGAAAGGGTGTCGAGCATTAAGGAGAGCATTCCCGAGCGGATGGGTACTTCGAGCGAGATTGACTCTGAAAAAGAAGCCAGTATTCGAGTGATGTGTCCGCACTGCAAAGGCATCTATGCATTGGCCCCGTCTCAAATACCTACAGACGGAAAGATACAGTGTCAAAAATGCTCGCAGCCGTTTGACATTAAAGCGGCCACTTTTTGATTGAAGGTGTTACAGATGGCAAGAATCCCATTCGAGGAAATTCAAGCTGCCAACAGAAGCCCGCCAGCTATTCTCCGAGCCGCCGGGATTCTTCAAGGCATATCTACTATCATTGTGCTTATTCTCAGTGTAATTGTGGGGTTCTGCATAATGCCTCTGGGAATTGTTGTCATACTATACGGACTGGCTCATATGAAGCTGGGATTCGCATACGCAGGATCTCTTCCAACATGTGAAATTGGTGCACGGAAAGCTGCACTTATTCTGAACGCGTTGTGGATTCTGTTGTACTCGCTGTCGATTGCGATTCTATCATTTCCAGCGCTCCTGTTTGATTTATGGGCCGCAGGGATTGTTCTCCCCGCCACTGTCACCCTTATACTCTTCATTCCAAACGTCAAGGCATCCTTTGATGCTTGAACTCAGTATTGAGTGGGCTGTCCTCCCTACGATAAGCAAGCTGATTCTCCACTGCACAAATCATGAGTATCATGGCTAGGCTTCAAATCGTGCGACCGTGACTGAAAACTACGAATGTTTAAACGACACCGTGGCATTCTTCCGAGGCTCGCAGGCGCAGGGATTGCACTCCACGTGATTGCATGTGGATGCATTGGTTATGGATTCTCCGAAAACAGAGTCACATTGAGTTAAGCTCATAAGTGAAACCTTCCGCGGTATTATGAACAGTCGACGAGGTTTTATGTCCGCCAATCATTAGGTTCCTAGGTGCGAGTTGAGTGGAAGATGCCTAAAGTAGCCGTTGTCAAGACTTCCCCAAAAACAGTCTATGATGACATTGTGCGGCTCATGGATTTCGCCGATTACGACAAATTCGTATCAAAGGATGTCATGACAACAATCAAGCTCAATCTCTCTTGGAGCAAGTTCTACCCAGCATGTTCAACAAATCCTTACATTTTCGATGGGTTGCTAAGGAAGCTTATCGCAGACGGCTTTGATAATCAAAACATCCAGGCTGTAGAGAATGAAACAGTCGTGACCAACATCTACGCAGGAACCAAGGGGAACAACTGGTACCCGGTCATGAAGAAACACAGGATCAAGTTCCTGCCGTTGATCAATGCAACATACGTTGATGTAAAGCTTCCAAGGAAGACACTTGTTCTCGAGGACATCTTCGGTGAGGTGATTGCCCCTAAGGAAATCTTCGGCACGAATATCATTCATTTACCAACTATCAAGACGCACGGCCACACGTCGATGACTGGTGCCCTCAAGGACTCCTTTGGCCTTTATCTAACAAAGAACCGACATCTAGCTCACCTGAAGATACACGAGGTTCTGGTTGACCTCTTGCTGCTGCAGAAGACGATTTCACATTCCGAATTCGTTATTACTGATGGCAGTGTTGTCGGCGATGGACCCGGTCCACGCACCATGATTCCCAAAATCGGAAACATCCTATTGGCGTCCAGCGACATGGTTGCAGCAGACACAGTGCAGACTCGCCTGATGGGCATTGACCAAAGATTAGTTCTCAAACTTCAGATAGCCAAGGAGCTTGGCCTCGGGGAATCCGACCCAGAGAACATCGAGCTTGTAGGCGACTTTGAGTCATGGGGTGACCTCCCGAACTTTCACCTTAATCCGGGTAAGAGCCCTGTCATAACTTGGAATCGAGGATTCCTGAAGTTTCCAGGGATGGAAACATTCCTATTCAGGTCCCCGTTGATGTGGCTGCCCACTCAGCTGTCGGGTCTATATCACGACGCGTTCTGGCTGCCAATCAAGGGCAAGAAGTGGGTCCGTTGGTTCCTTGAGGAAACGGAATGGGGTGAACTCTGGAAGTCTTACTCAACAGAATAGGAGAAGATTGGAATGGCAGTTAAAGACTACATCCGGCTTATGCGACCTCATCAGTGGTACAAGAATCTCTTGGTATTCCTAGCGATAGTCTTCGTAGAGATACCGTCTGAATGGCCATGGGAGACCTTGCCGGCGGCGTACAACATTTGGAACTATCCCCCGCTGATTGTGGGTTTTCTGGTGTTCTGTGCCGTTTCCAGTGCGGGGTACATATTGAACGACATTACAGATCTAGAGCAGGATGCGGCACACCCAGAGAAGAGAGAACGGCCATTGCCCTCTGGTCGCGCATCGAGCAGGTCCGCCAAGGGACTAGCTGTCATGCTCTTGGCAGTCGGGCTTACAGTAGCATATCTCGAAAACGGATTCTTCTTTATCATCGTCCTTATGTACTTCGTCAACTCACAGCTCTACAATTACTTCCTGAGGAAGTGGGCTGTTGTTGACGTTGTCGATATCGCTTTTGGTTTCGTCTTAAGGGCTATTGCTGGAACCGCTATCCTGCTAGTGCCCTTCACATCCTGGCTAGTGATTGGGGTCTTCTTCTTTGCTCTCATTCTAGCATTTGGTAAGCGAAAGAACGAACTTCAATACCTTGGAGAGGATGCTGCGAAGCACAAGCCTGTTTTCACTCAATACACTGAAGCGATGCTTGACCAAGGTATAACCATGTCTGCCACTTGGCTGGTTCTCTTCTATGCACTCTATACGTACAATAATTTCCCCGGGGAGATGATGGTGTACCAGCCGGTGATGATGACTGTGCCGATTGCTGCGGGGCTCATCCTTCGCTATGTTTACCTCATCCAGATAGGCAGTCCTGTAGGCCGAAAACCGCACCTTGCTCTAAAGGACAAGGGCATTCTATTCGGCGTCGTGCTTTTCGTCATAGTGCTTGGGGTAGCACTATTCTTCTGGCGAGGAATTCTTGAGTTTCTCATGACTGTATTTCCGCCAGTTCCGTAGGTGCTTACTATGAATGACAGGCTTTCCGCCTTTGACTTACACTTTCACACCTACTACTCAAAGGACGGCCTGAACAACCCCCGAATGCTCTTCAAATACATGAGGCGACACGGTCTCAGAGGAATCGCCCTTACAGAGCATTGGAAACCATCCATTCTGAAGGTCATCGAAAGAAATGGACGATTTCTATTACCAGCTTGCGAGTACAAATGCTCCGACTATGGAGAGCTCATCGGATTGTTCATATCCGAGCCAATTGAGAACCGGTCATTTGTCGAGATTGCAGAAGACATCCATGCACAAGGCGGAATAACGATTCTCCCGCATCCCATGGATCCCTTGAGAAAGCACACTGCGTTAAGGCGTGGCTTGCCTGAGGAGCTTGTTAAGAAACACGTTGACCTGATTGAGGGAATAAACTCCCGATGCATGGTGAACCTGTTCAATACGTGGGCGCAGAAGCTAGCCAAGCGCCTTCGCAAACCAATTACTGCAGGAAGCGATGCCCATTCCTTCCTAGAGATAGGACATGCGAGAACTTGGCTTCAAGATGTTGAAACAGCAGATGATATCTATGGTGAGATGAGGAAAGGTAGAACTCAGATCACTGGCTATTGCTCATTTCCCTTGGTCCACCTTCCTTCCGTATTCTGGCAAAGAATGAGGAGAATTGCCTATGACGAATGGTGAAGAAATTTCTACACAGACAGGAAATGAATTTATCAGTATTAGAAAGCTGATTGCATTCGTACTCGTAGGAGCTGTCGTCTATCTTGCTATACTATTCTACGTTCAGGTTGACCCGGTAATCGCTGCGATTATCTCCCTTCCGTACTGGAT
>Ga0209986_10001062_pt1 | contig 26707 bp, 33 predicted proteins | sample BlataG_FD_183168 | JGI IMG/M metagenome (GOLD analysis project Ga0209986, IMG submission 183168) | Deep subsurface microbial communities from Black Sea to uncover new lineages of life (NeLLi) - Black_00105 metaG (SPAdes) (version 2) | ecosystem: Environmental > Aquatic > Marine > Oceanic >... | reverse complement strand
GCGTTCCATATAACGTCGCAATAACATATCAAAATAAATTGATATATAAGGATTTGTCGGATGGACTTTTTGCTTGAGTTTTATCTTCATTATAATAGGAGGGTATTTCTACCCTCCCACTTTCATCTGTAAAGGTGAAAAAATATCTACTCAATACAACCAGTAAGATCAAGAGCTGTAAGGAGTGCTGTCTCATCTTCATCAACATCGGAAGCCGGGAACGTGCATTCTCCAACTGCTTTCTTGATGTCGTCAATATCAGCATCCTCAGCGATTTCAATATCCCAAGCGGAACAGAATACTTTTGCCTGTTCCAGGATAGCATCGTCGTCAACAGTCTCACCACCTTCTTCACCACCGCCACCAAGAGCGTCTTCAATTGCCTTGCGAATGACTTTCTCAGAAGAGTTCTTCATCTTCAACTTATTGGCGAATCCGAGATCTTTCGCGCTAATCTCATTTTCATCAATAAGGGCTAAGAGGCCTTTCTTGTCGAGTGCATCAAGATCGACTTCTTCACCACCTTCTCCACCGCCTTCATCGCCACCCTCTGTTGTTTCTCCATCTCCAGCATCCATCTCAATGCCAGCCAGCTCTGCGATAGCAGAACGAAGAGAATCTTCATCAAGTGTACGATACTTTGCAATGTCAAGATCATTCTCTTTGACAAGTGTCCGCATCTCATCCTTGTCCATACCTTCAAGGATTTCCAATGTGAGTTCTCCATCGTCACCACCTTCACCACCCTCGCCAGCATCATCTGAATCATCAATAACAGAAACGAGATTCACGTTTGTAAAGGAACCAGAATGAGAAATTCTTGCCTTAACAATAGGATTTAATTCCTGTATCTCATCAAGAATTCCTTCAAGTTCTGAAGGATCATCTGGCACGTCAACATCCAGCATCTCCAACCAACGACGTACGAAAACAGATGCATGTGTGCCGTTCTTTGTCTCACCTTCGAGATTCAAACCATCAGAAATCATAACACCCTTGAATTCCCCTTCGATGATTACATGCGAACGCTTGATGCGCAGATTTCCACCACTTGATTCTGTCAACTCGCATGTCTGCAACTTTATAACATACACGTCTTCAGGCAAGTCTGCGGCTCCAAACATTTCCTTGTACGACTGTTCGGAATCTGCCCATCCACTCTTGATCTTTTTTAACTTGGATCCCCACTTTGACTTCGTTGCCATTTGGACAACCTTTCTTTGAAATTGTTAAGAGTGTCTCTCTAATTTTTAGAGAGTTTAATTTTTAACGATTGCTTCTTTGGCTTCACCTCCTCCTCTTCATCAGGACCGAAACTTTTTTCTTGCTGATTCGCCCAAGCGACCTCCAAATTTGCATATGCTTCATCTACACTATTTCCCATAGGAATCTTAAAAATCTGACGACCGTCTACAGTCATAAAATGTCCTTCGCATCTTGTACCTGCAACGATATCATCCGTCCCACGTATCTGAAGAAAACGTTCTGCACCTTCATAATGATAATGGAATATATTATCAATAACTCCTTCGTAAAAATCCTCAGTAGACGGTGAGAATTTCGGGAAGGTACATCCTAATTTTTCATTCCATTTTTCATGTGCGATAACCACAAAGGCAAGACCAGCACTTGCCAATTCTATATGGATTTTTTCAAACTCTTTTGAGACTGCTTTCCAACTCGCACCGTAATCTTCCATCTTACCAGGATGAGATATGCGATCACGTTTGCAAACATAATCAAGACATAAATCATATGCTTTATTTCCTGGATCAAAACAAACCGTTCTAAAATCATGTTTCGATTTCTTCAACTCAGAAACAAAACCTTTGACATCTGCCCAATCTGTAAAGCAACCAGTCTTCGGAACCTGATAAACACTCTGCGCTTTTGTTCCTGGTTCAAACATAAAAAACAAAGACTTCTCAAACCTTGTAACCAGTGACGTCTTACCGATTTTTTTCTTTCCATAAATCAAAAAAGAATAATCAATAAGATTCTCAGCTGGGACTGACGTTTCGCTGGGAAGGGAATATCCCTTTTGTAACCGATTAACTTTTTTCTTTTGGCTTCCGCCCTGCGATCCTGTACTTAATTTCACAACTTTTGCCATGTTTACCTCCTGTTAATTTAAATAAGGGATTATCTGTTTTCCATGTAATCTTTACCGGATGCTTTAATGTCTTAATTTTATCGTCTAAACATACTGGTTCTAATTCACAGAACAATTTATTTGTCTTAGTGTAACCAACTAGTTTCCCACTTGCACAAGCTCTAAGGAAACTACATTGAAATCTAGTAACACAATTTTTCTCATTTCTGTAGACGTGTATCTTACCTTGCAAGAGCATCTTTATCTCATCAAGTTTGTAAAGTAATTCCTTTTTAAATTCCTTCTTGTCCGCATCGGTATACGGTATAGACCAACGCTTGAAAAAATGCGCAGGATCTTTTCTTACTGCCTTTCTCAATCTACCAGTGAATGCCTTTAGAGTTTCATCCTTGCCAACTTTGTGTCCCGGATTTCTAACGACATTATAAATGACACCGCAAACCGTTTCTTTATACTCAACTTCTTCAGCGTGCGTATAGAATTGGCTTTGGAAATCAAAGGATATTTTATCCTCAATTTCGCTCTCGTCAATTCGCGCCATCGTTTTGGTTTCTATTAACCATTTCTTCCCAGCGATTCGAAATCTTAAATCCTTTTTACCTCTTAGTCTGTAACCTTTCCAAATAACATCAAAAACATTTTCTGCACCTATGATTTCCATTGTCTCAAAATCTTTACGGTAATATCGCATATATTCAGTGACTACCACATATGCGACAGCCTTTATCTTAGGTATCTCTTCCTTGTGCCCCGCACCTAACCAGGAAGGATTTGCCGTATCGTAACCATTTATAAATGCCTTTATACTTAAAAGGCTTGGAGGCTTGCCAGTGCTCTTATAATGCGTATAAATCATGTCCAAACTGTCGTGAGTTATAGACCCATTTGCAAAAGTTATTTTCTTTGATTCTTTTCCCCATTCGTTCAATCTCAACATAAATTCTCTTCGGCATTTTAGATAACACATTATAAGACCCTGTGTCAAACCTTGTCCGTCTGCCGTTATGCTAAAATCCGGCATCGTTACATCTTTGATTCGTACTGTGTTCAATCTTTTCATTTTATCATCCTAAACATTTCTGAAAGTTTTCGGCTGTCAAGTAAAAAAGTAGGACTTGATTTACCTCCGTAAATTATATGTATTGCCGGGTGCGTTATCCTAACCGATCCAGGAAACTCCTTTTTATAATAAGATTCAGCTGTCTTACCAACAAAGACAACGAATTGCGGTTTTACAATGCTAACAAGCTCCATTACATTTGGCATACAAGCAAGGACTTCTTGTTTTTGTGGCGGTATAAATCTATCATACTCCTTATCCGCAGGATCATTATTCCACGTACGACACATAACAATATTAGATAAGTAAAAACTTGGGACATAGACATTACCCATTTCAGAAGCCCTCGCTATTATTTCAATCAATATTTTTCTTTCTCTACCAGTAAAGGGTTCGCCAAGAGAATCATCTGCCTTGTTAGGACCTTCTCCGAGAAATAGAATTTGTGCTGGGACTTTGCCTATACCGATAATCTGGCCGTGACTATGTTCCTTAAGTCCACAACCCTTACAACCTTGTATTCTGTGGAATTTATTTCTCATTTTCAATTTCATTATTTCCCCAATTACTATTGACAAGATGCATCTTGTAAGAAGTATCAGAAACCTTAGGAGCATCTATCCAACACTGAAATCCAGCGTGTAATAGTATCGCGTTAATCCGCTTCATTGCGAATGAGAAATTAGCAATTCCCCAGATACCAACCATACAACCAGGAACCAATATATACGACCGCTCTTCTTCACCTTGAAAGACAGGTCTAAAAGCTGGCATCTTAATTGTGTCTTTAATAAATTGTTCTATATTCAGTCCCATTTGTACCCTTTCTTTTTTATACGAACGACTTTCTTAGGCTGATTTTTTGTCCTTAAAAAATACCCCATCCTACTCATACCAATTCCAACAGCATCTGAAATATGGTCAGTCTTATACACTTGTCCATTGATTCTATTTATTTTACGCATAACTATTTCTTTAGACATTTGCCCCTTCCACTGGGAAGCAGGTAATATACGAACCTCAATGCCACGACGCATCGCTTCGTTAGCATAACCACCAACGACGTAGGAAAGTTTAGAAAGGTTATTGCGTTTCGCGGCAGTAACACTCTTCAAACTACCCATCCAAAATTCCACACCTTCTATATATACGATAGTCGGTTTATGCTTTACTAATAAGGTAGAGAACCGGCTCCATAGAAATGCCAGTTGTGTTTCCATCGTATCCAATTTAGCTTTGCCATACGGAAGTTCTATCTGCCCTACAATAGGATACAAATCGCCCTTCCAATATGCGAAACCAGTATGATCGCCTGGATCTATTGTCATTACGCGATTTAAAAATTGTGTCGTCATGCTGCGATCCTATACTTTTTTGTCAAGCGTTTTACGATACGTCTCATAAGAGCCTGTCTGCCTTCTTTCCTACGTAGATTGCCTATGACATCTTCTTCAACAGTCCCAGAGAATATTAGATCAATAATCAACGATGAATCGTTGGTCGCTGTATTAACGACCCTGTCTTCAACCTGCTCGCGTGTTTCTCCACCGTCAGGAGTGGTGTAGAATATCACAGTGTCAGAAGCTGATAAATTTGTTCCGTGACTTATGCATCCAGCTTGTGCAATTATCAAATCTAAATTGCCATCTTGGAAGGCTTGATAAATGGCAGGTCTTTTTTTCTTTGTGACAGCACCATATACCATCCCCACTGCAAAATCTTTTGAAAGATATTTCGTCAATTTTTTAACTTCGTTTATATGCTTTGCGATTATTATTACTTGTTCGTTTTTTAACTCAGTCTTCAACAGACTTTCTACTTCTTTAATTTTAGCATATGATACAAATTCTTGATCTATAAAACCACCGCAGAGCCTTCTAAGCCAGACATATTTAGTGGTCGCATAAATAGTTTCCTGTTCTTGTTTCATATACTCAAGCACAAATTCTTTCTCTATTTTATTGTATATCTTTTTGAATTTATCAGCTAGAATTATCTTACGTTTCTGATATATTTTTTTGCCTCCAACTTTGCATTCGTATCGCGTTAAAAACATACAATTCTTTGCCAGCGTATTCGCCAAATATTTAGAACCAGATGGTGATAGATATGGAGTGTAGTTTATCATCGCAAAATTCTTGTGTCGAAATTCCCAAAAGTTTTTTTCTCTCCATATTTTACGATCAAGAAACTGTAATTGACTATAGTATTCTAACTCAGACTCAGGAGCGGGAGTGCCTGTTAGTATGTATCTATTATTTGCTTCTCTAAAATTCTCACAATAGAATTTCGTAGCATTCGGTTTTTTAGTCCCTTTAGAATTCTTAGCAGGAGATTTTATAAAAGTAGATTCATCAACGATAACACAGTCAAAAGGGTAGTCTGCAATTTCTGGGAATATTCGATGGCCTTCTTTATTAAAGAGAAACCATTGAGCGGTCTCAAAAGTTGCATCTAGTAAAGCTCTGCGGTCTTTACCAGAACCGAACACCTCAATAATACTATCTTCAGAATATCTTTCAGCTATCAATTCCAGGAGCCATCCGTACAGAGCAGAATATGGGGCTACGACTAGTATTTTTTTATTTCCTCTAATTTTACAAGAGCGAATTGTCACTAGTGTTTTTCCCAACCGCATCTGTACGAACAGTGCTGGATTATCAGTTGAAAGACAATACTTAAGCATTGGCTTCTGATATTTTCTCAAAGGTCTCCGCATTATTTATGGATCCCTACTCCTTGATGCTTCTTGTCATAATCAGGATCATCTTTGCGTCTCTTATCCTGCTCTTGCTTCTGAGTTGTTTCCAATTCAGCATGGATAGCTTTCTGTGTTTCCTTATACACAAAAAGATATTGATCTTTGATAGAAGTCATCTTAGCAGACAATGCAGTCAACTCTTCAGAATTCATTTTCTTCAAAGATGATAACGACGGTTTCTTAATCTGAAAATTATCAGGCATAACACACTCCTTGTAGAAAAAAAAATAAGCGGGGATGGGTAGGACCCCAATCTTTCCCATCCCCTAATAGACCAGACGGAGGTACCGGAACCGGTCTACTTCTTTTTCTTAGTCGATTTCTTGGCCGATTTCTTAACAGTCTTTTTTGACCGTTTTCTTGACTGTTTTCTTAACAGTCTTTTTGATTGCGACCTTCTTTTTGGCAACGACTTTCTTTTTCGCGGCAGGTTTGTCCTTAGCTGGTTTCTTACCTGCTAATGATTCTTCATCCTCACCTTCGAGCAACTCCACCGGCTTTTTTGATGCATCGTAACCAAGAGAAACAAAGAAACCTTTGTTCAAACATTTGCGATAGAAATTAACACGCTCTTCGGATATCGTATAATCCAACTCAGATTCGAGCATCAACGCGATATCAGATAAATGATGCTTCCGTTCCATCAACAGTTTACAACAAAGGACCTTTGAATCGTATGCCTTTGTGCCTTCTTTGCCAGACGTCGCCCATGCTGGTATATTTACATCGCCAGTCTGTCGCGGGGTTTTTGTTTCTGACTTGCTTCCGGCAGTCGTACCAGAAGCCTTCTTCAAATTCTTTTTCTTTAACCTTAAGCCCACATCGGCCTCCCTTAAATAGTGAATAGTTTTAGATTTGTTCCTTGTCCAATTTGCACAATTATCTCGAAGAATTGGTGGACAATATTCGGATTCGTCAGGCTCTATTTTCTGTGCCTCGTATCCTTTGTCGATAAGTTGACAATATATTCTATCAACTAGATCTTCAAGAGTACCTCCTTCCATTGGGAATCGTTTTTTAAATGTCGTGCTCCACCATTCAGTTATAGTTTTCTCAAGAGGGAATTTCGGTTCGTCAGTACATCCCCAAAACACCATCCATATAAAAGCATGTGCATCGCGTCTAGCATTATACTTCGCCTTGTCAAACGATGCAAGATATATCTTACCGTGACAACTACCAGGAGGGAATTTCTCCCAAGGAGCAAGCTCTCTAATATGCTTTATCTGTTTGAGCCTTATCTTCATTTAAATTGCTCCATTGTACATTGATCCCATATTTTATCATCGCGCCAACAATCGAAAAATCCATGTTTCAACTTTCCCTTCCCAGCGATCTCCTGATAGAGAACTCTAAGAGGTTTCATCCAGTATGGATTTTCTTCAGACTTACCATAAATATTATATGCACCTGTCATTTTATCTTTCTCTTCTAAATCAAAACCAGTTATAGAACCCATATTTCTAATTGTAATCTCATCGTATACAATAGACTCAACAACACCTATATTCACAGCGGTTACCATCCCATATTGTGTTTCTGAATCAGATATCTTAAATCCTGTAATAAAAACATCTGCTTCTTTTACTCCTTTAAGTTTCCACCATCCATCATAACCAAATTCTTTAAAGACCACTCCTTCAATACCTGCATTCTTGGCGAACTTCAAATAATATTCAAGTATCTCGGCCGTCTCAAATTTGTCACCTAATTTTTTAAAACCCAATCTTTTTGGATGGAACTCTGGGGGAAGTATTCCATTCATGCGTCTTTGCGCTGATTTATAATCCTCGTCGCAGTCAAAATATTTTATACCAGCTTGGATAGGAACGCCAAGAGCGACCATTTTTAATTCCTGTGGGCACTCTTTGATCGCGGTAGGAACTTCTGAATCAGGATGTCCTGGCCAGATGACTTCTATGGCAACGACAGTCCCTTTTGGTAATCCTGGTCTTTTCATTTTGCAGAGTTTAAACATGATGTCTGTATATTCTCCGTCTACATTTGTACGTCTACCAAACATACGATATTCGCCTAACAGTGTTCTGCAATAATAATGGAAATGCCCCTGCTCTTTCACCTCTATTGCGACAGTGGTGTTATGCAGTTTTATCTTGTCAACATCTACCACCCGTAGATGACCATCTGCATTTGGTCTGAAATTAGAACGAGGACAGATATCTACCGGCTTGACAATCAGCTTTCTACTTTGACCTGCTTCTTTTGTGAGAATATTCATCGGCCACGGATGTCCCATGTTGTTCTCCCTTGTTAATCAATATAAAAGGATATAAGCCTATTAAACAGTATAACCCTATACAGTGTATAGCGAGTTCGTTACTGGTCGTTAATCCCTCCTGAGGAGCTAGTGAGAAGGACTGGCGACCAACCAATACGAAAGCCCGCACCTTATCAGGGCACAGGCTAACGAGCTCTCACCGCTCTTATAAGGAGCTTAATTACTCAGACCATTCCAATACTTTAAATACCCCATCCTCATACTGGCATACAACGAAACTGTCGCCAACTCTAGGATAGATAACATACTGTTTAATATCAATATTTCCAACGAACTGCTGAAACTCAGACAGGCTTCCTACAGGACCATGCCCATTTCTTTGGAATTCGATTGTATGGTTATAAGCTTCTTCACAATTGCATGTCTGCGCTGGGAAAGCCTTAATATGCAAAGCAATGGATTCGGATGTTTGTGCCTTGCTATATGAGCAAGGAATAAGCGACATACTTTTTGCTGTGAAAATGGATGGTTTCTGGTGCTCTTTCTTTAATACAGTTGTCATATTGTACCTCCACAATATACGATGTAAAGTTTTTTTGGGATATAATTGCTTTATTACTTTACAAGGATCCCCGAAGGAAGGGGATTTCTCCCCTCCCATCACAAGCATATACTACGAAACCGTAATGCCTACAACCATCTTACAGGCCTTAATAAAAGCATCCGCTTCCTGGTTGCGGATTATCAGGTTTGCACCCTTGCCAGAAGTTGCTGTGACTGCTCCAACCTTATTGGCTTTCTTCAGGATGGCATCAAAGACACGCGAATCAACTTTGCCGTCCTTTGTCAAAGTCACGACCTTACCTTCTTTCTCGGTGAGCTCCGTTTTCTTTGCCTTTGTAACACCATACTTGATAGACAGTTCCTGCAGAACAGGAATAGCAAGAAACTCATTCTTGCGCTCTGCCATAAACAAAGCTCTTTTAACTGCCTGTCCAAGTGAAGATTTCAAAGCTTCTTCTGTCGCGGCCTTGTCACCAGTTTTTGCGAGTTCGATAATCTGTGTTGCGTTGGACATGGAGTCCTCCTCATTTGATTTGGAAAATAGATATGCTACTTCTTTGCGAGTAGCTGTTTTGGTGTTGCTCAATACTAGACTGTCCCTACGGAATCTCTTTGTTACGACTTCCAATACAGCACGACCAGACCCAAGTAGAGGAATATATTTCCATACCAATACTGGTCGTTCATCAGGTAGAATGTCCCAATGATTTTGTACATGCTCAGTCGGATCAACTAGTCCGAAGTATTCGCCAACCTTAGTTCTCACGACTGCGATTTTCGGCCTCCTTTTAGAATGTTGGGTCCTTATTTGTTGGCAGTTTTTACGGGAGCTTCCTGTCTTAATACTGCCAATTCTCCCCGGAGGCCGAAGCCTCCACAGACACTTATGCAACACCCTGTTCTACGCAATACTCAAAGAAGTTTTTGTCACCATTAAGTATATCGCCAAGATAAGACATTGGAACCTGTGACCAGACAACGAGTTTACCCTTGTAAGCATTGCAGACAAAAGACACCATTCCGTGCCAGATAACGAACCGTCTGCGACCAAGCTGATAGATGCGTTTCGAGTATGTTTTCTTGTAAGTATACACACGACCTGGAGTTGCGACACGATAAAGGACCTGTCCTGGCTTTGCTGGTGTTGAATTGATTCTTGAGATTGTCATTTGTACCTCCTAGAAATTGGCTCATTGGGGAGCCGTTAAAATATTAGTTATGTATTGCATTTTTCAAAGAAACTGCGATAGCATACTCAACTATTAGTTGAAGCTCGTAAGCTGAGAAATGATCGAACATTCCAAACGTAAGTTGATTGAGTGCTTCCAAAATTGTTTTATGACTATCAAGACCTTCTTTTCCTGAATCACAATTCTCAAGGACTGAGATGATTTTTGCTTTATCTTCTTTAAGGTGGGAGTTATCTGATATAAGAATTTTTTCAATCGGTGAACGCTTTGTTTTATCAACGATGCTTGCGATTAGTGTTTTTGTTGTGCTTGTCATTTGGACCTCCGGTTTGCGGTTATTGGGAACCGCGTTAAAAAACTTTATTGTCATTTGCTTACGACTTAATTATACTCTATGCCTTATCTAAAGTCAATAGATATTTCCACTATATCTAACAAACAGGCAACGCGACCTGTTTTGACGGGTTTTTGGCAGACATAATTGAATACTTCGAAGCTGTCCCGCATGTTTGCTATATTACTATGTATATACCTTGCAACCTGCATTAGGAAATTAGACTGATATATGATTGATCCGCTTTCATCTCTAACCTGGAACTTTTGTGGTGCCATGTCATTATAGTTGGTTGCCATTGTTGTGCCCCTTGTTTAAGTACATACTAAATATACTATCGCGGCACTTCAAAATGCAAATTATTTTAGGACTGTCCTCATATAAAAATCGGAACAGATATAACGATAACAGAATCAATAAGTTACGGAGCAAAAAAAACTTCCTTTTTTTTAAGGATTGCCTTGTATTGTGGCCATAGCTTGACAGAAGGGCAAAAAAATAGGGAGCCGGCAATACCAGTTCCCCTATACATTATATACACAAGTATATATCTTACTCAGTCATCGTCATCCGGGATACCCAGAAGTTTCCTTGCTACTTGACAGAGTGGCAATAAGACAGCGTCATCCACTTTTGTTTCTGTTTCTTCAATACGGTCTTCGATAACATCAAGGAAAGCATCGCAGGCTTTCTTGACAGTATCTTTATTGCCTGCAGAAATTATCATAGGCAATAACTTTCCAATAACTCGAAAACGTCTACGCGCACTTCTTGACATAACAGACCTCCTAATTAAATTGTTTGGTAGGACTTTCCATTATCATTAGATTTTAAAAATGGCTCTCTCCTCAAAAACATATTTGAGATATCTTCTTGGTAAATCACATTTGGAGAATTGCTTATATGTAGCCAATGTGTATTCCGTTTCTCGAGAATGACTTGACCGATATGCACATCTCCATCTGGCAACGCGATTATACTTTTTTCTTTAACGAAATAGGGTTTCAATAATTCAAAAGCTTCTACAGCACCACAAGATGGAACAACATCTCCGGCTCCTACAGAATACTGATAATACTTTCCATACTTGCGTATCTTTGCAGAGCTTCTCAACTTGACTATATTCCCAAACAAATGATCGCTGGTTTCTGACGGATTGTATCCCAACTTTCTAAGACGATTCAGATCACTGGGGAAGAGAACGCCGGATGAAATTTTCATAGGAACAGGCTTGCCCAACTTCTTAGATAAGAACCTGCGAATTGGTTCAAAAATAAATTCGCATAAAGATTGCATCATGTGTATCTGCACAGGAGTCAGAATGTGGTGGTCTCTATCGCATAATTCTGAGTATAGAAAATGTTCTGATAATCTCATAATCATATTACCCTCCCAACTTCATATAAACCAAAACAAGAGCACCAATAATTACGACCAACTGCAAGACCAAACTTGCCATCCCTGCAATTACCCAATTCTTCATTCCATCAATCCTTTCGTGTGCTCTGTCAATAGCTCGCCAAGATTCTTCATCGCTTTTCTCAAGGCTATTCAATCTTACAGCATGTCCACTATGCTCCATACAAAAATCCCTGTCGCCCATTCTCTCTCCATCATCTAAGGTATATACAAAGGATTATCTTGGACATCAAATGGATCTACTTTAAAAGCTATCCTTGTGATATTTACCTTCACCGTTCCGGCTCCAGCATCCCCAATTCTGTATCCCATATTTATCTTTCCATCTGCATCTGTTTTCACATTCAATTGAAATCGTGCAGTTTCACCATCTCCACCAGATACTTTAATAACCGCTCTACCATCTGACATATCAGTATCTATATTGTTTGCGCTTATCCTAGCAAGAAACGCTCCTGCAACACTGTTATATATTTCTACATAAAGTTTAGCTTCGCAAACTGTCGGGGGAGCTTGAATAAGAATGATATTATTTTGAGACGTCAATGGATACGCTGTTATAATAACACCCTGTCTAGTTGGGTATATCCAATCTCCAAGAGGTGCCTTATTTGTGGTCGTGAATTTAAACGGAGATCCGCCAGCTTGTGCCTCTACAATCCCAACCATCCTGTAAACATTGTATCCCGATTCTGCCAGAAGGTTATTTGCAATCTTAGAACTATCAAGACCAAAATCTACCTCCCCTGTAGACACTTTCATAATACAGAATACATAGTACCAAGTATTCGCTGAGATCGAGACCGCGCTCGGGATACCATTACCACCATCCCCAGCGGTCCAAGGTGTAAGACCAGCTTTTAAAATACTAGGACCACCTTGGCTCCCCATAAAATATCCGCCAAACTTATCAATGCAACTTCCATCATAGACACGAAACCCATCAAGACCAGAATCATATCTACCATAGGCAAAGAGACCATTCGTCATCCTTGGAGACATCTTTGCATTTTTCTTCCAAAGAGCTTGATCCAATTGATTCATCTGAGCAAAAGTTTCTGTGTCGGCATTTAAGGAAATACCTTCATTCTCAATTACTTGACAAATCTCTTCCTGGATGGAATTCATTTCCTCATGTCGCGCTTGTGTTGCATCATTAACAGGAGGGTTCTCATCCTGGTAATATGTTTTTCCACCTTGCAATAAATAACCATCTCCAAGTGTTCTGTGCATACCTGCCTCCTATATCCATATTATAATCGTATGTGCAGGAGCTATCTCCCCAATACGATACTGTAAATATTCCAAACTTACCGTGTCTAACGATATGACTTCTATTGTCCATTTATACTTTGAGTGAAGAGACCACAATCTTGATCCATCAATCCCCTCAACTGGCATCCTGTCAACACGATTCTTATCTACCCTGAAGATACTAGTATATCCAGCATATTCCTGTATCGTAATAACAGCACCGAGTTTCGCGGCATATTCTATAAAGAATTCTTTACTCTGTCCTGAGTAATTGGCTGTATACTTTGCATGTGCAATCTGTGCTCTTTCCTCTACGGACTGATAAGGAAGAGGAACATCATCTGGCAAGCCAAGATCAGTTTCCCACCTGTCAAGTAAAGACCGAGATAGTCCGGGAACAGCTTCCCGTCTCAAGTCTGTTACTGCATCTTCAAATTTCTCAAGCTCTACAGCAAAAGCCATTAAGAGTTTCCCTAAATATTTTGTAAATATCATGGTTGGAAAGTCCCCATTATATAGATATGCGAGAATCCATTTTCTCCAGCTCCACCATTAACTGCCAGCCATAAATTCTCATTATTATTAAAAGATGAACCAGGAGTAGACCAAGCATCTTCTCGTATCCAAGCAGACCCATTCCAATAATAAGCCCAGATAATACCACCACCATCCCGGACTATTTTCATTCTTTGTTCTGCTGGACCAGAAGCCATTGTAAACTGTCCACCATTTAAACCATAGATAACACCATTCCAAAAATAAGAATCAAATCTGAATGCAGAAGCAGTGTTATAGAATTTAAAATGTACAGAGTTATTTCCGCCAGCACTCCGCCAGTATCCAAAATGGATTTCAAATTCTCCAGCCTTCACACTTGACGGATGCGTAGGATATAGCCAATCGTCATTATTTGTTGGAGATTCAGCATAATTCTCACCAGCTTCTGTCTCAATTCCCCATCCACTTTTGAATTGCGCATCCCATGCCGGATTCAGAACGCCGCCATCAAAATCGTCATATATAAGCAAATTATTCCAAACACCGGCATCAGATACAACCTCTCCAGATACTATCCCAATAGGAGTAATAAACTGAGAATTAACAATAATTGGACTTCCAAAATTTTCCTGTGATTCAATACCAGAAGGTTCTGAAATAACCTGTCCAAAGAGTACAGAAGGAACACCAAAAGCTTCTGCGCTTACAATACCAATAAGCTCCACATCTTGTGCTGGTAAAACATAGGCAAGCCCAAAAGCCTCGCTAGATACAATACCATTAGGAGTGATATATACCTCGCCTGACGATACCGTATGGCGTCCGAAAGCCTCGCCAGATACGATGCCTACTGGTTGTATATCAATTTCATTTGGGAGCGGTATTTGCCATGCTATGCCTCTGGGGAGGAGAGCACGCAAAGAGCGCAGATAATCCCAACGATCAAAAAACCTTTGTGGAATAAGTTCTTGCAGGTATGCCATTTTATAGATCTCCAAAGGTTATAGAATCAAGCCAAGGATAAGCGTATCCCGTCAATACAATATTTTCAATAAATACAGAAACACTATCTACATCTATTGCTTGTATTGTATAATCAGAAACACCGGATGTAGATATTGCAGATCTTATCTGAGATATAGGTACAGTCGTTCCCGGACGATGCGGTAGAAATAACGCTTCTATATTATCAATAATATTACTCTGCACATCAGATACATTCTCACCAGATGGAAGTAATATATTAAAATCGAATAATGCCTTTCCGTCAACTCCTAAAGAGTCAGTTATTGATGCAACGGTCTGATCTGCAGTAACAGGACGCACGACTTCAATATGATTCTGTGTATCAGATACAAGCAAAGAACTAGGGACGGGATCAGAACCGAATGCTGTAATCACGGTCGTGACTGTTCCAGGACCATTTGCAAGTGGATAACACCATGCACGTACAACACCATCTACTTCTGTTGCCCATCTTACATAGTCTGCTGAAGAACCACCAGCCGGAGGATTTTGAATTCTTTGAAGAATCCTTGACCTATAGTCTTCGAGATCCTCTTTGTCAATTCCTCCGGTTATATCTCCATCTATTTCTACTTCATCGTCAACTCCTGCAAGTGTTGAAACCATCTGTAGATATACTGGGTCTGGTGGATTAGTTCTTAGTAGATTGCCATCCTCACCAGACTCAATTGCTTGTATACTGACAGATGCAACTCCGCCGGAAATCGTAACTGGTAATGTGGTTCCATACTCAATGCCTTGATCGTTCTGTAATCGCGTGTCTGTATCAATTAGTGTTCCGTTCGTACCTGAAAATATAGCAGTGCCAGAAGCAAAAGAACCTCCCTTACGAGGAACTCTCCACATATTTCCGTGCATGTTCTCTAGAAAAAACTCAGACGCGGTTGTAACAAATAATTGATCTGTTATCCAAGCAAGATAACCATAGAGAGCGTGTAGACTACCAGCAAAAACTCTCGCAAGAATTCTTAATAAAGCAACTCGTAATAGAGCAGTCTTACCAAAGAGCCTAGACTCTATTCCTTTTTCTATTCGATCTTTAATCTCAGATATTGTTGGTCTTTCGTATGCCATCTTACTGTCTCCTTAGTAATTGCTCTTCCCAATTATAAAAGAATTTATAAAAAATTGTAGGTTCGTTTGGTCTAACAAATGACAAAGACATTCCTAATGTGTTCTCGATATCTCTACGTCTTTCAACTGCAACCAGTACCGATTCCACAACTCCATCATCTATCATCCATTGAAACCCTTCTGTAAGGAATTGCTTCGCAAGTGTTGGTATCTCATCAACTGTTTTAGAACGACGCAAGAGCCAGAGCTTTGTTCCTGTAAGATACCCCTCTACAACAGGAACACCATCCTGCCACGAACCACCCTTGTATCCATTATCATCTGGTAAATCATCATCTTCATCTGCTCTACGATCAGTCAATAGTGTAATAATTACAGCCGTCTCAAGACCAGGATCACGCTCCACATCTCTGTCAGCTAATCCTATTTCCCCATATTGCTTATCTACGTCAAAATATAAACGCATATCCCCACTAAGAGGCTCTGTTGGTTCAGGAAGTATCGAGAACGGATATGTTGTTTTTGTCAACGTAGGCAATCCCCAAGCTTCCACAGAAGGGATACTATCCGGTAAGATATACACAAGACCTACAGAAGTAATAGGAGCACCAAAAGCTTCTTCAGATAATATACTATATGGTGTAATTTCTGTTCCTGGCAATGGCGGTATAGTTAAAAGACCGAATGCTTCTGAAGTTCCAATACTCTGGGGAGCGGTTAATTGCGACGCATCGACTTCCAACTCAGAACAACTATATTGTCCTTGCTCAATATGGCTCGCATTGAAAGATGCTTCCCAATCGTATATCGGAGATAGAGGGCTATAATTTGACAGGCCTCCAGCCCATGCGAACAAGTGTCTAGTATTCGTAACATTTATAGCGATATCGCAATTGCCGGAACCCTTATCATGTCCCACACTAATCTGTATATCTGTATCGCCAAGTAGACCGGCTGTCATCGGCATACTTCCACTATTATATATCGTTCCTGTTTGTTGTGTAAATACTTGAACATCCCAACTAGCATTCCCAAAAGATGATGGTCTAGTGTTTATTGTTACATTTATATAATCTGACCCAGGACCAGATACACCATTCCAAAATCTCAATGATATGGGAGAACTTCCACCAAAAGAAACGACAGTAGAATCATTCCAATTAGCTTTCACTCTCACTCGAGAATTAAAAATACGCATAGGAAAACTATCTACTCTACAAATATAGTAATGCGGGAGCAGAGGTCCGTATGTCAATCCATTAGTGGGATGTATACTGACAGAGCCACCTACAGACGCATAGTCTGACGCATTGAACGTAGGATGGTCAAAAGAAGGATTGTATATATCTGACATATTATTCTGCCTCTACTTTGCTGGTTAGATGTCCATCATCCATTTGCTCATTTGGTAACAAAGAACTCCCGGCTGTAATTGCACATGTAAGAGCAGGGATTGCAATAGTCCCGGTGACTCCTACACAACTATGTGTATGCGAATTAAACAGAGTCTTAAAAGAATCATTTACTAATTTTTTCAAAGATGAGTTCCCAATATTTATATCACCAGAAGCTTTTATATTGACATCTGCGTTAGGAGCATCTACTAGAATCCCATCATCTTTCGTCAACTTAATAACATTCCCATCGTAGTCATATAGGGCGACACCGCCTTCTGGTAGACCCTTTATCCTATATCTACTATCATCCACAGCGACAGCGATAATATGGTCCTTATTACCATTGACAGCACAAGCCAAGACCTCTGCATCTTGCAGTGGATGACTTGACAAACCGTAGGTCTGTATCCTTTCAACATTGTTCTTGACTTCATCTTTGCCAATCTTTATCTGTAACAACTGCATCGCAGTAGAATCATCCACAAGGGACACGACAGCTTGACTAATGAGCATCGTTATCCTGTTCCTAATAGGCTCTAGTATACGATTTAATTGTGCCGAGAAATCCATAGTTACCAGCCGAAGCCAAAACCCTTCTTTTTAGATTTCTTTGTTATCTTAACATTCGCAGATGGATCTTTAGTATATGTATCTTTATTAACAAGTGTAAGACCAGCCGAAGATCCACCAGAATTCTGATCCAAAGTAACATCCTTAATAAGAAGTTCTTCAGCTATATCAAGAGGTGGAATTTCAGTGTATACCAAAGTCCCAACTTCCCATATCTCATTATTACTTTGAAACCAACTTGGAAGTGCGACCTCAACAGAGCCAGACTTTCCAGCCCTTATCTGTGCTTCCCATCTTACTTGGTTCTGTGCATCCTTAAGTGTCCCTTTACTACTAAGGGATACAATCTTTCGACGATAACGAGAACCAAAGACTTCATCTGTAGCATTTGAAGAAATTTCATTAGTGGATTTTTTCCATCCACCGCCATCCCCACTCCTTTGCCCTCTAACTGTATAATGTGAGAACCTATCTGAATAATCAAAATCCCCAGATACGTTTTTCAATCCTCGTCCAAAAATCAATTTATCTTGAGCACGTCTATCTCCTGTCGTTATCAATTCAAGATTACCATTAGGATTTGTAACTGGCAGTATCCCTAGTTTTTTACTTATCCTATCTATTATTTCAAAGATAGATTCGCCACTATTGATTGATAAATCTAAAGAGGCATCTTTCCCGACAGCCGTCCCAGAAATAAAATCCAATCCTATATCATAGTTTAATAACAGGTCTCTAACAATAGTTGAGAACTGGACTTTGTTCCAAGAATTAGATGGTAAAAATTCTGCAGAACAATCAACAAGATCTCCAGTTTTAGATCGTCCTTTTATCGCAACATTATTACTATTATTCCCAACCTTAATATTAGGATTATCAATATAACCAGTAAGAACAAGTGTCTGCAACTGTGAAACAGAAACATCCCTATCTACGTAAATTTGTATTTCCTTATCAGGAGTCAGCGGTGTATCCTCAGGACTCCATACATCCAACATATTAAATTGATAAGTATCTGCCAATGCATCTAGAGACCGTGTGATACTCACAGACTTCCAACCTGTTAGTATCTTATTGTCAACGGATAACGATATCTTATCTTTCGGCATCTTCTATCCCATAATCTTTGAATTTTTTATAAGCCTTAAACTTCTTATCTGCTCTTTCTAATTGCTCATCCGAAATAATCTCAAATACTAAAAAAATTAGTATAGACTATTTCCTCATGTATTATATCCTGAAGAGCAGGTTTAACAACACCAAACCAGAACCCTCCTATAAGAGTCCCGCAGAAAGTTATAATTTCCATATAGAACTTTATTTTTTCAATTGTCTTCTTCATAGTAACTCCTAAACAGAAATCTTAACTTCTAAAGGCACACCACCCGGAACCATTCCTGGATGACGTATTGCGTTTCTGTCAATAATATCCTGCTCCTCATCAATTGTACCATACAAAGAATACGAATGCACAATCGCTGGGAGGGAGACATTAGGAACAAACTCTGCCAGCCTTGGGAGCTTACGACCACGTCTATCTGTGTCTCTTGACACTGCCGTCCGTAAATCATATAGAGAAATATACAGGTCGTCATCCGTAACACTAAGAAGTATTTCTTCAAGTTTTTTAAAGGCGATATCTCTAAGCTCTTCAGATTCTTCAAGACTTGTATACTCAAGTATTGACAACATACTAAGACCATTCACAATAGATACGTTCTGGAAGAAATCTGCGTATTGACTAGCAGGACTATCTATAATTATCTGCTCTTCAGGGACATAATCCCACATATCTTTCATCTCAAAAAATTGATCCCGTGAGTTCTCAGGAGTAGCTGGAAAATCGTCACTTGTCAGCGTGCCGAAAGATATAAGATCAACAGTCTCCTGTCCTAAATCAACAACATCGTACGCGAGCTGTATCACTCTTCCTTGTGCATTCTCAAGGTCGCGTGAGAAATCAGATACAGCGGACACGATCCTTTTAGAATCACCTATCAGAGAAAGACCGTCATCTATTGTACTGATAGCATTTTGTGATACAGAGTACGGGACTTGTGCAATTGAATACACACGCGACAAGGCTGTTCTACAAGCGTCTAACGCTGTTTGTTTTTTCAACGCGACGTCTGTTACTGTATCAATAATCGTAGTTGGAAATTCTCGTTCACCAGTCTCTACGAAACTAATAGTGAACCGAACCATCCTGCCTTCTTGAACGGTTTCTCTGAATAAGTATGTAGAAACCGAGACTGTAATATTACCAAGATATGGATGTACTAATATTCCAGGGCCTTCTTTCTCAAGGGCATCTACAAGCGTATCTCGAGGACCGAAGTATTCATCGCCTAAGATATAGGCATCTATATTATATCTGCGGGCTTTCCTACCCATATCTTCAACATCAGGCTTCTCTTCTTTAGGGAACTCATTGACGGCAAGTCTACGACCACCTGAGTTCTCAGCGGATGGAACAAAAAAAGATGCGTTCCGAAATTTGGCCTGTCTGAAAGAATCTATCCAAGGCATATTATCCCCTATGGAAACGCAAGACCGCGAGTAACCTCGGTGTCTATAGTCCCACTCGTTGTTTCTGAAGTAATTTTAACTCCTGCTCTATCTTCAATTTTTAAAGTCGTTTCATTCTTATTCGTATTTACATTACTAACGCCAGCCATAAGAGCATCTGCACTAAGATCAGGAGTAGAAGGAGCTTGCTCAACTCCTGGCGTCAGACCTATCTTTTTCTCTAACCATTTAGGCAACGCAATCCTAGTGATCGCACTAAGTAAATCAAGTATCTTACCCACAACAAAGGAAAGAGCTTTGCCTATTAACTCTAGGATCTTAAAGAATGGCCACATAACATACAACAATATCTTTCCTAACCCTAACATCGTTATCCCGAAGAGCTTGATAAATGGCAATATCTTTCCCCAGTTATTTATAAAGACACTAGCGAACAACCCTACAGGACCAGTGAATGCAAGAAAACCAACTGCCATATCTTTAATACTCATCCCAAACTTCTCACGCATTGCAACAAACATCCCAATAAGGACGCCAATACCTGCGATCATAAGTGTAACTGGATTCAGAAGTATCGCCATCATGCCTCCCGCTCCAGCTATAGCCCCTCCAATAGTTGCGACACTGGAGATGAGTGTTCCAAAGATAACTAGGAGTGGACCAGCGACGGCAACTATCGCCGCAAAAATTGCTCCCATCTTAAGTAGTTGAGGATTAGCTTTCGCAAGGTTACGGACAAATATTGTAACCTTCTTAATCTTGCTAGTGAACGACGCCAAGATGCCTGTATCTTTTATCATAGAAATTCCAAACTCTTGCAGAGCACTCACAAGAGTTTTAAGTTCTCCAGTAAATGACTTCTCAAAAGCTTCTGCAGACTTACGTGCTTCTCCAGCACTATCTTTTAGATCAGTATTTAATTCTGCAAATGCTTTGTGTCCTTGACCTACAAGAGCAACCATTCCTGGACCAATTCTCCTCCCAAATATTTGTAGCATATCCGCGGTCGTTGCTCCTGATTCCCCAAAGGCACGAATAACTTCTCCGAGATCTTTTATATTTCCACTTGTATCAACTATAGCCGATTTAGGAATCTCCAAACGTGCAAGAGCAGATCTTGCCTTATTTGAAGGGTCTGCAAGCATTGCAAGAACTCCGCGCAATTGTGTTCCAGCCATTGCACCTTGGATACCTGCATTAGATAATTGTCCTATCGCAGTCACTGTCTGGTCAATTGGTATCTTCATTCCTGCAGCGATAGGACCTACAAATTTCATCGCCTCTGCAAGTTGTTCCATATTTGTGTTGGCAGAGTTCATCGTGTCTGTCATAAGGTCTACAACCGCAACCGTCTCAGATGCATCTTTATTGTATGCGGTCAATACATTAGATACTATATCTGCACTCCTACCAAGTTCTATCTGTGCGACAGTTGCAAGATCAAGAGTCGCTGGCATCGCAGACATAATCTCATTAGTTTTAAAACCGGCCATCCCCAAGAAACCCATACCCTCTGCGGCTTGGGATGCCGTGTGCAAAGTCGTAGCTCCCAAGTCTCTTGCTTGAGACTCGAGAGCCGCGAATTGCTTCCCCGTTGCTCCTGTCAAATTCCCAACTCTCAACATAGACTGCTCAAAATCTGCAGTAGTCTTGAGAGCGGCGACTCCCATCGTAACTAGTGGGACAGTCAATGCCATCGTCATAGAACGTCCAGCGCGCGACATTGATTTCCCAAACTTGTCAATTCTCTTTTGAGACTTGGCTATCGTACTGGAAAACTTGTCAACACCTTGGATGACTATCCTAATTGGCTGAATCCCCATGAGAACCCTCTATCGTTTCTTGTTAAGACTTTTGATTATTTCATCTGATCTTTCTTTCCAAAACGCAATATCTCCAGCGTCAAATTCCCACATCTCACTCGGTTGAAATTTAAACAGATACGCGAAAAGACCTAACGATTGTCGCCAGTCGTCAGGCCAGGAGGCAAAAAAGAATTTATGACATTAGAAAGAACCATGAAATCCCCAGCATCAATCTCCTCAATAAGAGCAAAAGGTTCCACAGTCGCCTGAGATATCAAGGATATCTGATCTGTGAATGACATATCAGACCCTCGCATACCTTTAAAATGTTTTGCTTTAAGACGCTTCGTTATAACAATTGTTTCCCGCGTCTCAGATCCCCACTCAATAGGTTCCCGCAATGTGAGAGTAAATGGGAGTTCTACTTCACCTTCTATCTGCTCAAAATCCTTAGCCGTAATTACGTTGGCCATTTTAAACTCCTTGAGAATTGTGTTAAAGAACTAGACTATCTTACTTCCTCACAAGACATACCTTCCCATCTTGCTTGAATATTTGCCTCTTCAGTTGAACCATCACCATCTGCGGCATAGACACCTTCCTTGAGAACTATTACCTTCCCGTTCGCAAGTGAAAGAGTCACTGTAACATCGTCAGCATCCATAAATGTTTCAAGATTCAAACTACCGCGATCCGTTATTTCCCCCTCTATGAAAGGGACCTGCGGGAGTGCCTTATATCCATGGACACGATCCTGACCTACGATCATCTCCTTCTTGAGACGTCCAAGATTATAAGTGAAACTTCCTTTCGCATTCTGGATCTCACCGTTTGTTTTCAATTCGATGATACCAGAAACCCTGTTATCGCCCATCATTACCTCCTAATTGAATTATATAAAGAACAGTTTACAGATTAACCCTGTAACAAGAACTGGAGCGTCGCTGCTCCAACACGGAACTGATTGACAAGATCAGGCGGAAGGATCCATTCAAGACGGTTAGGATCAGTTTCCGAACGAACACAGACAAGATCATTTTTGAATTGATCTATATCTTCAGTAAGACCAAGATTCTGCCAACCTCTGAAGATATTTATCGCTTCAGATTTCCCCAGCTTAGGAGTCATTACAACCTGTCCTGCTCCTATCTGAACATCATCATCTGCCAGTTTTGCGCGCGAATACTTTGTGAGAATTTGCGTGCGGAAATCATAACGCAGATACATAAGTGTAAACAATGTATTCGCATCAAGATATGCAATATCCTCAGCTCCGAGAGCATTGGTCTGATACATAGTAATCGCACGCTGGATACGAACCTTGCCTCCATTGTCAACATAGAACGTGGAGATACCGTCATAGAGCAATGAATTATTTTCTGCCAGCGTAAATCTTTCTGTAATCGCTGGGGGAAGTATGCCCACGAGTTCAAGAGTTTGGAATGGGCGAGCAGGATCAGCCGATGCCTCTTGTGCCAATTGACCAGCAAGAGCGGATGCAAATTCAGGAGAGTATCCTGGAATTTTCTGAGAGTGCATAACCTCAACAAACTTAGAATTCCGAGCATTGCCCCAACTTGACAGAGTGCCAACTGTTCCACGACGGCTTGTAATATACTGTCCGTCAATCATCCGCAGAGGACCGAACCTGTCAGCAAGTTCTGTCTCAATAGCGTCAAGATTTGTAGCATCATAATAAGGAGCAGAAATAACATTATACCACTCGTCACCAAGGATTGCGATAACAGATGAAAGAAGCGGATTGTTTGCTCCAGCAACGACACTTCCCATTGTATTTACCGTACAAGTAACACCAATAGGGAGCTCTTCACCAGAATTATAATTGATCCTGAGATCAAGATCATTTCCAGCCTCGCCCTTGTTTCGTGCTGTCAAAGTAACTGTCCCAGTTACATTGTTCGCAGTTACTGGCATCGTAGTATCTGCATTGATCGCAGTCGCAAGTGCGTCACCAATAGCAGTCGCGGCAACACCGGAAGCGACAGCCACTGCAAAACGAACTCCCATAACGTATGCAATAAAAGAACCTGTCGCAGTTGCAGAACCACCAATAACAAATGTCCCTGTCGCAGCGATACCAGAACCTGCATCATCAAGACTGCATCCATAAACATCAGAGATTTTATCATTGGCGAAGAATGCTTTAAACTGCCGAGAAAGCTGAGAACCAACTCCATAAAGTTGCATCGCTTGATCGTAGCTTGTTATCTTGTCAATGTTTAACTCTGGCTTCGTGCCTGTGGACAATCTCTGTCCAACCAAAAGAACCTTATACTTCAAAAGACTAGGTCCCTGGAATGCTCGACTAGAATCGAACTCCACATATACAAATGGGACTCTAAGAGTACTAGGAATTGTCATCGCCTACCTCCTCAGTTTTGTTAGAATTTTTCTTCTGTGATTTCTTTGTGTCTTTGTTCTCTTCATTGGTTACGACCTCAACATCACCAGCAAGTACCTGTCTGTTGACGTAAGAATTCCGTGTAACCTCAACACCACTCTCAGGAACTTCACGACCATCTTCTAATCGCGCAAGACGTCCTTCGACTTTCTTGATAATAACTCTTTCCATTATTCCTCCCGGATAGTTACATTGTCTTCTGCATCTGCATTGTTTGTTGGTTTATATTCAGTAATAAATTTCAAGAACTCATCCAGCTCGCCATTATTAAAGGCTTCTTGATAGTATTGTATCTCCCACACAAGACGCTCTGATGCAATATCTGCATCCCCCTCAATTTGGATATTAAGAGCTTCTGTGCTCTTCAATGTTATATCGTTAACTAATCCCTTTAATCCCATAAACCTGTCAGCAAAAAACGTCTGCTCTATTTCCCATGCCCGCGAGTCAAGAAAATCATCAAGAGCATTATCCCGCACAGACTCCAACCTATGCACCACTTCTGTGACGAGCATCAATTTCTTTTCATACTCACGAGGACGCGTATCTCCATCATCCGCTTCTTCATTAGTAAAATAGATTAGACATGCTGGTAGTTCAGTAAGGAACAAAGGTTTCGGCCGAGAGCAGAACACCCTCTCAGCTACATCTACATTCTCCTTCAAAAGTTCCTTCGCCTTATTCCTTATAACTATTCTAGGACTAGGTTGTATCTTATTTTTTTCGACAATAGCCACTAGACTGTCCTTTCATAATGGAGCTCTATTTCTGAAACTCCGGTTCCGTCTGGCTCTGCATGTACGACTTGATAATTTGTTCCATTTATAATCATCTTATCCCCTTTTGTTGGGGAGAATTTGAAATCGCTAGTTTGACAAGTGAACAAAGGATTTCTTGAAGTAACAGAAGCCATCGTATCAGGATCAACTAGAACAGTATCTTCATCAAAGATACCAGTAAGAGGGAAACTGTAACCATTCTGATGGATATAAGTATACTCATCTGCAAACTCTTCATCGTTGAAGAAGCCCTCTTCAAGATCAGTTTCCATCTGTGTCATAAATGAATTAAGAACAACTGCCAACACTATAGGAGTTCCAAATCCCTCAGAACTCGGAATACCCGAACCAGTAAGATCAAGAATCAAAACATGCCGGACAGTATGCAAACCAAAAGCTTCTTGAGATACAATCCCTATTGGGGATATATCAACATTACCAGTAGAAATAGTGACCGCACCAAAAGCCTCTGAAGAAATAATAGAATCAACTTGTATAGATTGTACAATATTAACAGAACCAAAACTCTCAGCAGATGCTATTCCATTTGGAGAAATATTTACATTACCAGCAAGAACTTCTGGCTCCCCAAACTGCTCTTCAGAATTTATACTTATTGGACGAATTTCCACACCACTAACAACAATAGACAAAGAACCAAAAATCTCAGATGATGCAATTGAATAAGGTGAGATCTGAACTCCTGCAACTGTGATATAAGGAACACCAAAAGATTCATCTGATTCAATACCATTAGGAACAATATTTACGTTCCCGGTACTTATTGAGATTGAACCAAAAGCCTCTGAAGATAGTATGCTATCAGCTTGTATATAGGCCGACCCTGCTCCTATCGTAGGGCTCCCCCACTGCTCGCCAGTGGCTATACTGCCAGCACTAACAGCAACACCACCCCGAACCACCGTAAGGCTCCCAAAGGCCTCCTCAGACACAATACCAATAGTCTCAATAACTACGACACCAGAATCAATTGTAGGAACACCGAATGCTTCGGCGGAAACAATACCAGTAGAAGTTATTCCTACATTTCCCGGTAAGATAGTAGGAGCCCCAAATGCTTCCGCCGAAGATATACCATCCGGCTTTATTTCCATATTAAGAATTACATTTCCAAAAGCCTCCCCACTGGGAATGGAAGTGGCCTGGATATAAATATTGCCAGCCGAAATCGTAAGCTGTCCAAATGCTTCTCCAGATAAAATACTATTAGGAGTCACATAAACAGGACCTCTACTAACAATAGGATTTCCCCATGCTTCTTCAGAAGATATATTTCCAGCTCCTGTTATCTCCATCCCAATCTCAAGCAGACCAAAAGCCTCAGAACTTGGGATGCTATCAGGAGCAGTAGTCTGATCGTATTTTAAAGTTAAACTCCCAAATGCTTCAGAGCTATCAATACTAGAAATGTAAATTATCAAATCTAAAGTAGGACTGCCAAAGGCTTCCCCACTTACAATACTATTGGGAGTTATATCCTGAGCAAGAAAAACACTAGGCGATCCAAATGCTTCAGAGCTATCAATACTAGAAATGTAAATTATCAAATCTAAAGTAGGACTGCCAAATGCTTCTTGCGATACAATACCATTAGGAACTATATCTACATTACCAGGAGCAAGAGTAGGTTGTCCAAAAGCTTCCGCGCTTGT
>Ga0209986_10001061_pt1 | contig 26738 bp, 22 predicted proteins | sample BlataG_FD_183168 | JGI IMG/M metagenome (GOLD analysis project Ga0209986, IMG submission 183168) | Deep subsurface microbial communities from Black Sea to uncover new lineages of life (NeLLi) - Black_00105 metaG (SPAdes) (version 2) | ecosystem: Environmental > Aquatic > Marine > Oceanic >... | reverse complement strand
GTGCCTCGCGCATGAATCGATCTTTTACCTCAGAGATGTGTGTTAATTCTGGAGGAAGAAATTTCAAGGCAACAGTCCGTTTAAGCTTAGTATCCTGAGCTTTGTAGACAACTCCCATACCTCCTCTACCAAGTTCTTCGATGATTTGGTATCTTCCAGCAAAAGTTGTGCCTTTGATTAAATCCTTAACCGGTGTTTGGAGGGTCTTGGTGTGAGCTAATGCGACCTCTTCTGATAATTGAAACTTGGTCCCACATTTCCCGCAGAAAAGGGTATCCTCCGGATTCTCAAACTGACATTCAGGGCATCTAATTTCCATTGCTGTCCCTTTAATCTGGTTAGGTAAAGAATATCAAGGAATCAGGATGGTGTCAACAATCTCTTTCAGCTTTGGATTCCCCCAACTTTTAGCTTAGGAATTAAGAATTCAACTTAAAAATATTTAAAAAATCCCAAAAAATAAACTATAATGATAGACATTCTAAGTAAATTATGGTAAAAACGAAACTGCTTTTAACAAAACTTTTAAATCAGCTTTGGCATTAAAAAGGAGGTAAACATGAAACGCTTAAGCATTATCAGTTTTTTCCTGATCTTATCCTTTCTCCTGATTCTGCCTTCAACCACTTTCGCCCAAAGAAATCAAGTCCGCCCAAGCCTGAAAGCCAGCGTCATGCAAAGAATTGGAATTGACGCAGATATCACCATCGAATACAGCAGGCCAGGAGTAAAAGGCAGAAAAATCTGGGGTGAACTTGTTCCTTACGGTCTGGCCCCTGGAAACAGATATTCTAAGGATCAACCCTATCCCTGGCGGGCCGGAGCAAACGAAAACACGACCATTGAATTCAACAAAGACATCCTGGTCGAGGGGAACAAATTGCCCGCAGGGAAATATGGCATCCATATGATCCCTTCAGAAAAAGATTGGATCATCATCTTCAGCAAGAACAACTCAGCCTGGGGTAGCTTCCAATACAACCAGGAAGAAGATGCACTCCGGGTAACAGTGACGCCGGTAAAAGCCCCCCACCAGGAATGGATGGTATTCGGATTTGAGGATCTGGCTGGAACTTCTGCCACAGCGTACCTCCACTGGGAAGAGCTAAAAGTGCCGTTTAAAATCAAGCTACCCAAAGAATAAACAAAATCTGAGCTCAAGATTCTTTTACGAACTTTCATTACTGTATCTATTTGCTTTTAATAAGATCAAATCTCGTTCTCATTAGTTAGGATTAGACATTCAATAATATGCAATTAAGCACCTTAATTCTATCTAGCCTGAAATGGATGGAAAATTGAAAAAGTATATTGCTATCCTCTTTGCATGTACGTTATTTCTTAACTTAAATGCGCCTCCATCACAGATTGAACTCCTCAATGCTGCGGAGTTGCAGATTGCTCTTCACAAACTCAATGTTCTCGGCAGTGTTCTTTACATCGAAGCTCATCCAGATGATGAAAACACATCGGCCTTGGCCTATTTTTCAATAGGCCGAAAATATCGCACAGCGTACTTGTCCCTTACACGCGGTGACGGGGGCCAAAACCTGATCGGCCCTGAAAAAGGGGCTGAAATCGGGATCATCCGAACCCAAGAGCTCATGGCCGCCCGCCGCAACGACAGCGCCGAACAATTTTTTACGCGCGCCATTGATTTCGGTTACTCCAAAACACCTGAGGAAACCTTATCTCTTTGGGGAAAAGAAGCCATCCTGGCCGACATAGTCTGGGTCATTCGAATCTTCCGTCCGGATGTGATCATTGCCCGTTCTCTTGGCGAGGGGTACAGGGGCCATGGCCACCACCCGGCCTCCGGCAAGCTGACCAAGGAAGCTTTTCGTGCGGCCGCAGATTCTAATAAATTTCCGGAACAATTGCAGTATGTACAGGCCTGGCAGGCCCAGAGATTATTCTGGAACAGATGGCGGCGCGGTCAGCAAGAGATGGCCAATGCCTTAACGATTAACACCGGCGAGTACAATCCTCTGCTTGGCAAATCATACTCGGAAATCGGTGCAGAAAGCAGGTCCATGCACAAAAGCCAAGGATTCGGCGTGGCCGGTCGACGGGGAGCCCGCTACGACTACTACCAACTCATAGAGGGTACCCCTGCGACCACGGATCTCTTCGACGGAATCGATACATCCTGGCAACGAGTCCCCGGTGGCCAAAAGGTTGGACGCATGCTGGCTAAGATTATAGACACTTTTGATCCTCAACACCCGTCAAAATCCCTCCCAAGCCTGCTGGCTGTCTATACTAAACTGACCGAGTTAGATGAAACATATTGGGTTAAGATCAAAAAAGAAGAACTTCTGTGGGTCATCCAGTCTTGTGCCGGACTCTGGATTGAGGCAGTTTCACCTGATTTTGCTGCCGCTCCCGGCGATGAGATTAAGATACAAACCACAATCGTCAATCGGTCGGAATACCCCTTCAGAATTCAAGAAATAGATTTTTATGAACTTGCTTCTGATTCTGACTTAGACATCCTTCTCAAAAACAACGACCCCCAAACTTTTGTGAAAACCATCCGAATTCCCAAGGATTTTCCGATTTCACAACCCTACTGGCTAAAATCCCCCCCAAAAAAAGCAATGTTTTCCATCCGGGAACAAAACCTTATCGGATTGGATGAAAATCCGCCTTCGATCCGTGTGAATATCAAATTAAGCACCGACAGCAATCTTTTAGAGTACTCTGTTCCACTGCTTTATCGATGGACAGATAGAGTTGCTGGTGAACGATACAGGCCTTTTGAAATCAGACCTAGGGTTACAGTTCAGATAGAAGACAAAGTTAAAATTTTCACCAAGGATGATCCCCAGGAACTTCGGGTGAAATTAAAAAGTCACTCTCCAAATATAGCAGGTACAATCCGCCTCGCGGCGCCTGTACAGTGGCGTGTCACCCCAGAAAGCATTCCATTTGTCTTGGCCAACAAATATGAAGAAACGAAGGTCACATTTAAAGTCACTCCGCCTAAGAATTCAGATGAAGCCATCTTGACCGCCGTAGCAGAGATAAACGGGGAAAAGCTTGACCGTGATATAGTGGAAATTTCCCATCCCCACATCAAAAGGCAGGTGTATTTCCCCGAAAGCCGCGTAAAGGCCATCAAAATGGATATTAAGCATGCGGGAACTAAACTCGGTTATATCATGGGCTCCGGTGACGAAGTCGCGGATAGTTTGCTTAATCTCGGCTACGAGGTGACACTGCTTGATGATGATATGCTGGAAAGAACAGATCTTGACCAATTCGATGCCGTCATAGCTGGTATAAGAGCCTACAACACCAGGGAACGTCTTAAAAATACCTATCCGCGATTTCTTCAGTACGTCAAGGACGGCGGGACCTTCATCGTCCAATACAATGTGTCTCGCGGATTACAGACTGAAAACATTGGTCCTTATCCTTTTACTATCGGGCGGGATCGGGTGAGTGAAGAAACTGCTCCGGTCGCATTCCTCAACCCGCAACATCCTCTCTTAAATTTTCCCAACAAAATCACACAAAAAGATTTTGATGGCTGGGTACAAGAAAGAGGTCTATACTTTGCTGCGGGATGGGACGAAAGATATGAACCCATTCTTACATCCTCCGACACCCATGAGTCGGATAAAAAAGGAGGTCTGTTGTATACACGTTATGGGAAAGGCGTTTTTATCTATACAGGATATTCCTGGTTCCGGCAGCTGCCGGCGGGAGTTCCGGGTGCGTATCGCCTTTTCGCCAACTTGATTTCGTCAGGAGATGCCGATCAAAAACGAACGAATTGAGAACAAGGAAATAGATCAGGAAAAGCCGCCCATCTTATCTTCATGGAACCGGCTGTACACGGTGGTCTTGCTGAATCTGGCCCTGCTCATAGTGCTTTTCTATCTTTTTACCAAGGCTTTTGATTAGAGGACGACAGAGATTCAGGCTATGTTCCCGATATTCATTGTATTTGAATAGTCCCCGATGGTAATACCGACAAATAAGCTGCCCAACATATCATCCCTCGTGTATGATTATTTCTATGAGTACGACAAGGTCAGTGAATTTTTTACAGGTAATTTTCGCGATCAAACCGCATACTCCCTGCAAACCGAGAAAGTCAGATCACGCGACCTTCCGCGGGAACAATTGGCCGCCATATTAAAAGAGTTAAATCTAAGCTACGGATGCGGGGCTCAAACTGTCGGGAATATCAAAAAGTTCATTCAAGATAAGGCCTGTGCAGTCGTAACTGGGCAGCAGGTCGGACTATTCTCAGGTCCCCTCTACACCATCTTCAAAGCGCTGACAGCGATCAAACTCACCGAATCTCTCAACAAAAACATCCTGGGGTGCTTTGTGCCGGTCTTTTGGTTGGCTTCGGATGATCACGACTTTGAAGAGATAAATCACATTACCCTGCTAGACAAAGAAAACCAGATTGAAGACATTCAATACCAGGGGCATTCATCCAACCTCAAAAAACCGGTTTCGAAAATCGTACTCTCAGCGGAAATTTCGAATTGTATTAAACAACTTAATGATCTTACCCGTGATTCCGAATTCAAACCGGAAATCCTGTCGCAATTGGGCACGGCCTATCAGCCCGGCCGATCGTTTGTTGAAGCTTTTGCACGGTGGATGACACGATTGTTCAAGTCCTATGGTCTTATATTCATTGATGCCGGGCATCCTGACTTAAAGGACCTGGGGAAAGATGTTTTTTATACCGAGATCGCCCAAAATTCACCCTCAACACAGTGCACCCTGGAAACTTCACGAAAATTGACACAAAAAAACTACAGAACACAAATTCAACTACATGAGGGGATATTGAATTTATTTCTGGTGGAGGACGAAAGGGACAGCATCCAATTCAGGGATGACGATTACAGCATAAAAGGTAAGCCACAAACGTTTAAGAAAGATGAACTCCTCCAACTTTTGGAGAAGCAGCCTCATAAATTCAGCCCTAATGTCCTGCTGCGCCCCCTGTATCAGGACACGGTTTTGCCGACCGTCGCCTATGTGGGGGGACTGAGTGAAGTAGCCTACTTTGCGCAGATGAAAGAGGTTTACGAAAGATTCAGTTTACCAATGCCGATTATCTATCCTAGGAAAAGTCTCACGCTTATCGAAAAAAATGTGGCCAAAGGCTTAAAAACTTACAGCCTGAAAGTTCAGGATATATGGCGGAACACGGATGCCAAAATCAATGAAATCGCTAAAGAAAAAATCCCTAAATCCCTTGATAAAGCTTTTCAGACCACAGCGTCTCATCTTGACAAGGATTTGACAGACATCAAGCAGGAAACGTTGGCTTTTGAACCTACGCTGGAAAAATCAGCCGATCTTACTATTAGGAAAATCCATCACCAAATTAGCCTTCTGGAAAAGAAGATTCTCAAGGCTTCCAAAAAACAGAACACCATCATAACGCAGCGAATCCACCTAGCGAAAAGTAGTCTTTACCCAAATCAGCGCTTACAGGAAAGGGTATTCAACATCACGCCATTTCTCATAAAATACGGTTTTACACTAATGGAAAGGCTTTACCAAGCTGTTGATATAAAACATCATGATCATCAGCTTTTTAAATTGTAAAAGATGTAAATACCCAAACTGGAGATTGAAGTGAAACTCGATGCTTTAGCTTTCGGATCTCACGCAGACGATGTGGAGTTGGCCTGCAGTGGCACGATCATAAAATTGGGAGCCTCAGGGTATAAAACCGGGGTCATTACGCTAACCCGGGGAGAGATGGCGACTCGGGGCAGTGCCGAAATCCGCGCTCAAGAGTTTGCACAATCCGCTAAAATTATGGGGCTAGCTTCTCACAAGATGCTGGATATGCCAGACGGTCGGATTGAAGTCACATGGGAGAATAAGATAAAAATTATAAAGGAGATCCGCACTTATAAACCCAGAATCGTTTTCACCCCCTATTGGGTCTCCCGCCATCCAGATCACGAAAAAGCGTCTCATCTCGTTCGTGAAGCTTCCTACCTCTCCGGGCTAAAAAAACTGAAAACGGATCAGGAACCCTATAGGCCATACAAAGTCATTTACTACCAGACACGCTTCGAGTTCAAACCGTCTTTTATTGTTGACATCTCGGATTTTCACGCACAAAAGATGAAATCTATTCTCTCCTACAAATCGCAACTTCACCACCAGGATAAGGAAGAATTCGGAGATGATGAAACTCTGCTCAGCAGACCTGAATTCCTGGACAGAATCGCAACTCGAGACAAACAATACGGTGCATATATCGGCGTAAAATATGGCGAGCCTTTCCTGGTTCGGGAAGCAATAAAAATCAATGATCCTGTTGATTTTTTCGACGCGGAATATCTAGAGACGATTCCATGAGGATCCACGGTTTTATAAATATTTCAGGTTAAGCATTTACCATGAAAGTTGGAATAGTATGTTACCCGACACACGGCGGCAGCGGTGTCGTGGCTTCGGAATTAGCGATCGGCCTTGCCAAAAAAGGACATGAAATCCACATTGTGAGCTATGCTCCCCCCTTTCGCTTGCGTTCTTTTCATCAGAATATCTTTATCCATGAGGTGGGAATTGCGAGCTATCCGCTCTTTAAATACCCGCCTTATGCTCTTGGACTGGCCACAAAATTAGTGGAACTGGTTGAGGCCTATGATCTTGAACTTATTCATGCCCATTATGCTGTCCCCCACGCCGCCAGTGCCTATTTGGCAAAACAGATTTTGAATTCGCGGGTGATAAAAATCATCACCACTCTGCATGGAACGGATATAACACTGGTCGGGGCTGATCAATCATTTCACCGGGTCATAAAATTCACTATCGAGAAATCCGACGGTGTCACTGCAGTTTCCAATTATTTGAAACAGCGGACCATCCGCGAATTCGACATTCAGTGTGAGATACGGGTTATCTACAATTTTATCGACCCCGTTCGACCAGTACAACGTCCCAGCCAGTGTGATCGAGAATCCTATGCGCCTCATGGAGAAAAGATCCTTATGCACGCCTCCAATTTCCGTCCGGTTAAAAGAGTGGGAGACGTTGTCCGTATTTTCGAGCAGGTTCATGCCAGAATCCCGGCAAAACTCATATTGATCGGTGACGGACCGGAGCGGCTGTTCATCCAGCAATTGGTCAAAGAGTTGAAACTCAGTGCCGATGTGTATTTTCTGGGGGAACAGGATCATTTAGAACCTTTGTTCCTTTGCGCCGATCTCTTTCTTTTGCCCAGCGAACAGGAGAGCTTTGGATTGACGGCGCTCGAAGCCATGAACTGCAGTGTTCCGGTGATCGCTACCGAAACTGGAGGTCTACCAGAAGTCATCACACACGGCGAGACAGGATATCTTTATCCTTTGGGTGAAATAAAAAAAATGGCGGAAAAAACCATCGAACTTTTGAGCGACCCGGAAAAACATGAGTTATTTAAACAGCAAGCAAGGAGACGAGCCACGCAGTCTTTTAATGCAGATCAAATCATTCCTCAATACGAAGCTTTTTATGAGGAAATACTAAGGACTAAGCATAAAACACCATAAATTTTCGGCCTTAAGACCGATAAAAGTATAAACCATGAGCAACTTTGACTGGATATTGATGATTTCTTTTCTCGTATTTGTCGCCGTCTATGGCGTCTGGAAGACCCGGGGGAAAAAAGACATCAATGGTTATATTCTGGCGAACAAATCGACCCCCTGGTACACAATCACGCTTTCTATCATGGCGACACAGGCCAGCGCCATTACCTTTCTTTCCACGCCGGGACAGGCCTATGTGGACGGGATGCGTTTTGTGCAGTTCTATTTAGGCCTCCCCATCGCCATGGTCATCATCTCCATTGTAGTTGTCCCCCATTTCCACAGATTAAAAGTCTACACGGCCTATGAATTTTTAGAGCAGCGTTTTGATTTGAAAAACCGCACGTTTGGAAGCATTCTCTTTCTCATGCATCGAGGCTTGGCTTGCGGATTCACTATCTTTGCCCCATCCTTGATCATTTCAGTGCTTCTTGGGTGGGATATTCGTCTCACAATTTTTATGATTGGCGGCCTTGTCATCTTGTACACCACCACCGGCGGTACCGACGCCGTCTATAAAACTCATCTCTTGCAGATGGGTATCATAACCGTGGGGATGGGAGCGGCCTTTTTCATGATTTTTCGCTTACTGCCGTCCGACATTTCCTTTCTGGATGCCGCCCATGTGGCGGGCAAAATGGGGAAATTAAACGTCATAACCTTCGCTTTTGACTGGAAGGACCGTTACAGCATCTGGTCTGGGCTGATCGGAGGAACATTCCTGGCCCTTTCGTACTTCGGAACGGACCAATCGCAGGTGCAGCGATATCTCTCTGGACGTTCGATAGCACATATTCGTTTCGGGCTATTGGCAAACGGGGTTTTTAAGGTTCCTATGCAGTTCACCATTCTTTTCACCGGAGCCATGATTTTTGTTTTTTACCAGTTCGTGACACCCCCAATTTTTTTCAATTCGGTCGAAACAGCAAATATCAAAAGCAGCTCCTACTCTCAACCTTATCAGGACCTGGAAACCAAATATAAGCGCGTCCATAAAGAAAAGCAAGTTCACATTCGTGAGATGCTGACTGCCATCGAGAGCCATGCGGATTCGAATTTAGATCAAGCCATCCATATGCTGCAGAAATCGCGAGATTCGGAGTCTGAGATCAGAGAAGAAGCCACTGCACTCATTAAAAAAGCCAATCCGAATGCCGACACCAACGATATCAACTATGTCTTTCTAAGTTTTGTCATAAACTTCTTACCGGTGGGACTAATCGGGCTGATTCTCGCGTCTATCCTCTCAGCTTCGATGTCCTCCTCTTCTGCTGAATTGAATGCCCTGGCCTCAGTCACTGTCATAGATATTTACAAACGTGCATTCAAGAAAAAAGCCTCGGATCGGCATTATCTCATCGCATCCAAATTAGCCACGGTTTTCTGGGGGATCTATGCCGTCAGTTTTGCGCTGTTTGCCAACCGCCTAGGGTCGCTAATCGAAGCTGTGAATATTCTGGGTTCTCTTTTTTATGGAACGATTCTAGGAATTTTCATACTAGCTTTCGGTTTCAAAAGTATCGGCGGAAACGCCACCTTTATTGCGGCCCTCATCGCAGAGCTGGCCGTATTAGCCTGCTTTTTTTTCACAGAGATTCCCTACCTGTGGTTTAACGTGATCGGCTGTGTTGTGCTAATCGCACTGGCTCATTTAATGAACCCTCTGTTTGTGGCGATAGACAACAATAGAACTTAACGCGAATATCCCCCCTTCTATCAATGGCTCCAAATTAACAAATAAATCTATGACTGTGAAGTGGACACTTCTTCTAAAGCCTATAAATAGTACATTAATTAGATGAGACATTAAACCTCATCCCCTCTTCGGCATTATATCTTTTCCTTTCGATTCACTCCAGAACCTGATCCAAAGTTAATAAGGGACACAATATCTATTTCCCTATTTTTTCGTATATTAAGATTCTTTTTCTTTCACATATAGCCTTATTTGCCTCTTCACCCTATTAATATTTGAAGTTGTCCCAAAGTGACCGGATTAAATTGCACAGAGTAAGAAAACTGGTGCTTCCTCAGGGAACTGTTGTTACTTGATCAAACATACCCTCCAAGTTATTACTTTCAAGTTAGTTTAGAACAATTGTTTGACTGGGAATATGTATAATGAAGTATAAACCCGTAAAGGATCGCTGCTGCCAGAATGAAAAATGTAAGGATCATGGCAAGTTTGGTAGAGGGAATATCATCTGCCATTCGAAGTAGAACGGCGATTGATCATTGGGACCAATTCAAAGATGGAACAACTCCTATTCGAATCAGAGGATTCCTCCACAATCAACACCTCATTCATAGAGCGACTTAATCTTACAATCCGACAGAGTTGTGCTTATTTCGGGAAATCTTTACGGCATTGGAGATAATTTTTTGGTGGTTTTTCATGTTCTTGAGAACTCGGGTCCGAGTAGAGAAGTTTACGTGGATTTCGGCTTAGTAACAACAGTTGCCTGAGTAAGCACCGGAAATTGGACAAAAATGTGAGTAAAACAATGCAAGCGCTAAAACCAAATACCTATCTTTTAAAATGAAGTCTATAATGATATTGTCCTTGTGAAAGGAGATGGAGGTCTTGGGTATGCAGAGATGGCTCCTTATGACAGAATCTGCATAACTGCGGCCTGCATAGAAATCCCTCCTCCTTTAATTGAACAACTCAGGATAGGAGGAAGGCTGATTGCACCCGTGATAGAAATGGGATCTCAGAATCTGGTTTTAATTGAAAAAAGTGAAAAAGGTATAAGTAGAAAGGTTATTTGTACAATAACAATTTCTTGCTGCAAATACCCCTTACTTGCTATAACTCAGGTTCATTATTACCTCTAATAAGTGAGGAATCTGGAGAAAATCTTCTGTAGTGAAGGAGATAGTTCGATCATCTTCCAATCTTACTCCAGGAATCCAGCTAGCCAATTCCGCAAGATGAACATGGGCAAATTCAATCTTCAAAGTATAGGGAGGGGCAAGCTTGGCGGGTTTAAAGGATGATAATCTCTTTAAGGCCTCCGTAGTCTTCTTCTCTATGAGAGCGCGAGATTTAGATGGATGGATGGTAATAGCTCCCTGCCCCACTCCTTTCATAACAGTAACCGTTTCTATATTGGGCAAATATTCTTTCATCTGACGAGTAAATGCCTCATCTCCAGTTGCTAAAACCACCGGAACATCAAAATATCCAGCAATCATAGAGTTAAATATAAATTCATTTACCAGTATATCATTCACCCATATATTTAGATAATCATGACCAAAGCTGTGTTCCCTCACGGCATATCGTGTGCCTGTGCGAGCATGCCCTCCGATAATTATTACTGCATCAAAGCTTTTATCAATTCCCTCCATCATACAGAGTGGACGAGGGCCGCCTCTTACCAATTTAGCCACCGAGTTTAGCTCCTCCACGATTATGTTCTGCATATGAGCATGGGAATCTGCCACCATTATTTCTGTAGCTCCAGCAGCCATGGCACCCCTTATGCAGGCATTGACCTCCTCTGTCATTAAATGTCGATATACTTGGTATTGAGCCCTTCCCGGAACTGCTTGAAGATCGCTGACCACAGAGCCAATCCCGTGGTCGCTAACGATAAAGACCTTTAGACCTTTTGCAGCTTGTTCTTCATATCCTTCTCTTTTTTGATTGCTCTCTGAAGCTATGGTAATGGGTAACAGAAAGATTAATAATAAAAAAAGAAAAAACGAAAAAAAACTTCTGAGTTTATCCATTCTTTGCCCTCCCATTTTGATATATTTTATTATCTTATATTTGGATATTTGTTTCACCTTTAAGCTCAAAAAGCATAACAACAATAATCCCCTTATCCCTGGTTGCCTCCTTTATAATCCGCTAATTCGCTAAGCTTTCTTTTATGCTAACCAGAAGCCAAGGAATTTTAATATTCATACGCCTACGTTAATTCTCCTTTGGCCACTTCAAAAGATCGGGAAATTTATTCATTAAGATCCCCTTCAATTCCTTTCTCAAGTTTCTTTGCAAATTCTAGATCAGTAAAAGCCTTTAATCGTTGGAGTGTAGTATCATACCTATCAATTCGCTCTTCTTCAAGAGTGGAAGAATAGTTTGTTTTTGGGTCTATTCTATTCAATTTCTCTATTAAAATTTTCCTTTCTTCTTTTGGCATAACTCCAGGATCGGTCATCGCTGCAGCTCTTGCATAAACTCCTTCATCTAAAAGATATTCCAAAGCTTTGAAAGGAAGTTCATAGTACTCCCCAAGAGCTCCAGTTCTTTGTGTAAAACCTTCTGGTAAAGCAGCTTTAAATGAAACCCTGACATAGAGTTTTTCTTTAAATTCTTTTAATTGTTTCACATAATTTCTATCAGCACCAAAGAGTATACCATTCGTCTCTAAGATAAAAAGTAAGTATTTGGAATCTTTTACATATTTCAAGACTGATAATAAATGATCCTTTCCAATTGTTGGTTCGCATCCTGATAAACGAAGCCTTTCAACTTTAAGATGGCTAAAACGTTCCCAACCTGGAGCAGTTATACCTTTTTCAGCTGCTTTGAAAAGTCCTTGAGCAATCTCTTTAGGAGAGTAAAATTCTCCAATCTTTTCAGGAAAATCTCTTGACCAATTAGCCCAACAATAGATACAGCGTAAACAACAACCTGCAGCATATCCTGTTGCTATTCCTCGATATACAGGAGCTGAATAAATGCCGACATACTTCCTTTCTAATCCCTCTTTACCTCCTCTAGTCACTATTTTTTCAGTTTCTCTGGCAAGTTCTAAAGGATCAAAAGGTTTAAAGTTTTGTGTTAGGAAACGTTGATATGTCTTCATCCCTATCTATTTTTTATATCCAATAGGAATAATATAAATAGGATCAATATTTTTTGGGAGATCTAAAACTTTCTTTACCTCATCATCATAAAAGGCACCTATAGGAACAGATCCCAATCCTAAAGCAACTGCTTCTAATTCAATATTTTGCGCGCAATGCCCAATTTCTATATAAACGTATCTTTCTCCTCTTTTTCCATAATAATTACATGTTCTATCAAAATCAGCACAAATTATTACATTTAAGGGCGTCTCATGAATAAACATTTGATTTAAAGATGCTTTAGCTAAATCTTTTCCAAAATCACCTTTTCTTACACATTTCAATAAATTTCTCTCCGAATCATAATGAAATAAACCTTTCTTTTTTATAACAACATATAGCTCTAAAGGATAAGTCCCACCAGCAGAGGGCACAGTCTTTTTTCCTCCTTTTTTGCCTTGTCCAGCCCATAAAATTTGTGAAATTTTTTCTATTTCTATATCTTTATCTTTAAAACTTCTAACACTTTGCCGCTCAAATATGCATTCTTCAAGACTTCTTATACCTTTTAATTTTGGCTCAGTGAGTTTAATTTCCAAAATTATCACCTCTTTTTATTAATTTGTAATTTTCCCCACTTTTCTATTATTTCTCTTGTATTCCTCGCTAAAAACTTTTATCACAGGAAAAATTTGATGTCAAAATTAAAGAACTGGAGATGAGAACTTGAATTTTCCCAATAAAGCAGTAGAATAAAAATGTTTAAAGGGGCAATCTGTAATGTCAAAGATCTTAGGTATAGATATCGGCTCTCTCACAATAAAAGCTGCAACTTATGATCCTTTAAGTGGGAAAGTGGAAGAGCTTGAGATTGTAGATCATGAAAGGCAGCCAGTTCAAAGGGCTTTTAACTTAATAGAGAGACTGTTAGCAGATCAAAAGATTTCCAGTATAGCAGTTACAGGAGATCTTGGAGAGAGTTTGACCAAAGGCCTTAATGCTTATTATGTTAATCCTCATCTTGCTTCAGCAGAAGCAAATATGAGGCTTTTTCCTCATTTGAGAACAATCCTCAATATAGGTGCCTCGTCATCTAATCTTATACTAATAAGAGAAGATAATGAGGGAAATCCTAAACTAGACGACATTATGCTTCCACCTCATTGTTCTGCAGGAACAGGCTCATTTCTTAACCAATCTGCTTCGAGATTCGGTTGCTCAATAGAAGAATTCGGTAAGCTTGCCTTAAACTCAAAAAATCCTGAAAACATATCTGGGACATGTGCAGTATTTGCGGGCTCTGATATGATTGATAAGCAACAGAAGGGAGCTTGTAAAGAGGATATTGCTGCTGGGCTTCATTATGCAATGATAAGATATTTACTTGGAACACTTGGCAGAGGAAAAAAACTCGAAAGCCCTTATTCCTTTCAAGGAGGAGCAGCTGAAAATGTTGGAATGGTAAGAACTCTTGAGGATATTCTAAGCTCATCTGGTAATAATGTAAAATTGTTCATCCCACAATATCGCAGATCTATGTCTGCAATTGGCGCAGCAATACTGGCAAGTGAAAGGACTTCCAAAGCTGGATATCTTATACAAAAAGCCTCACTACAAGAATGTCTACAAAAAGCAAGATTAAAAATGAATAAGTTTTCCACCTTCAAAGATGTTAAACTATCTCCACTGAAGTTGAACGATAAAATTATAATAAGAAGAAGGAGTGTTGACGGGATTCCTGTTTCTGACGAAAAAATACCTGTATATATTGGTGTTGATGTGGGTTCAGTCAGTACCAGTGTGGCTGTTCTTTATTTTGATAAAAATGCTTATGATAGGGATTGGAAACTCTTAGCAAAAAAATACCTTCCTACACAGGCCAATCCCCTCGGTGTTGTGACCCGTGCTTTGATAGAGGTACAAGATGAGTTTGGTGATAAGATTATAGTTGTGGATGTGGCGGTTACAGGCTCTGGTAGAAAATTGATTGCAAATTATCTCGGCGGTGTAATGGATGTAAATGAGATAACTGCTCACAGGACAGGCTCTCTAACAATTGCAGAAAGAATGGGAGTCTCATTTGATGAAATAATCGAGATAGGCGGACAGGATTCAAAGTATATTAAGGGAATAGAACAATTTGACATGAACAAGTCGTGCGCCGCAGGCACGGGATCATTTATTGAAGAGCAGACAAAACAACTTGGCGTAAAGATTCAGGATTTTGCATCACTTGCCCTACGCGCAAAATCTCCTGTCTCTTTTGGAAACAAGAAATGTACAGTTTTCATTGAAGAAGAGCTTGCCGCCCGGCAAGGACATAAATCTCTTGAGGACCTCCTTGCGAGCGTGGCTTATGCAGTAGCCGAAAATTACTTGAACCAATTTAAAATAGGCGACAGAACCAGAAAAACAATCTTTTTTCAAGGAGGAGTTGCCCTTAATGAGGCGGTTGCTGCAGCTCTTCAATATTTCACAAAAGCAAATATTATTGTTCCTGAACACAACGAGGTTATGGGAGCAATAGGTGCGGCAATTCACGCAAAAAAACACCACACTGGCAAAACAAATTTCATAGGCCTTAAAAAAATCAAAAAAAGGAATTATACCCTTGATTCTTTCCAATGTGAGGGATGCACAAATCTCTGCAATGTATCGCAGGTATTTACAAATGACGATGCCACTTTATATGGTGGAGATAGATGTGAAAAATATTCGCTCTCCACTGGGCAGAAACTAAAGTCAAAAATAACATTCCCAGATCTTTTCAAAGAAAGGGATCAACTGCTCAGAGCAGATTACAGGAGATCGGAAAAAAAGTTCGGAGGAACTAGAGCTAAGATAGGTATGCCACGCCTCTTCTCTCAATATTATGAATTCTTTCCGCTGTTTAAAGCATTTTTCGAAGAACTCGGCTTTGAGGTTGTAACATCAGGGAGGACTAATAAAGAAATTGTTGCAAAAGGTCTTAATAATGTTGTTGCTGAAACATGTTTCCCTGCCGAAATTACATACGGCCACTTAAAAGACTTGGTTGAAAAGGGTATTGATTACATATTTTTCCCCTGTTTAATTGAGGGGCCTCAGACCAAATGGAAAGAAAGAAAGAGTTATCTTTGCACATTATCACAGAACATGCCGTTTGCAGCAATATGCACCTCACCTGAGCTCTCTGAAATTGTTGAGCATATGTTAAGGCCAGCTATCCATATGCATAAAGAGAGATTTAATCTTGAAGAGGAGATGATAAAGGTTGCAAAAAAACTGGGAAAAACTAAAAAAGAGGCAGAGACCGCACTTAGAGTAGGTCTTGAAGCCTTATCCCAGTTTAAAAAGAAAATTAGAGAGCGGGGTCAAGAGATCTTTTCAAACCTTGATAAATATAGATTTCCCATTGTTGTTGTTGGTAGATCATACACTTTAGCAGATCCAGGAATTAATGTTGACCTGCCAAAAATGATACTAAAAGCTGGAGGATTTCCTATTCCCCTTGATTATCTTCCTCTGGATGATGTCAATATTAGTGATGTACAGAATCTTGCTAACTGGCGATACTATCACCAGGTCATGAGGGCTGGAGAAATAATAAGGGCAAACACGAAGCTCAATAGCGTATTTTTCTCAGTATTCTCCTGTGGGCCGGATTCATTCCTTGAAGAATTCTATCGGGAAGCTCTTGGTGGGAAATCCTTCCTTGGGATTGAAGTGGGAAAGACAACTGCACCTGCCCATATCCAGACACGCGTGGAAGCATTAATGGATACCATTAAAGAACGGATGAATTCAGAAAGAGTATATGAGAAAACTCAACTTTTTATTCATACTCCACCTAAAAGAAGGATACTCTATGTGCCAAGAATGGACGATGATGTTCCAGTTTTTATTGAAACACTTAAATTACTGGGAATTGAAGCGCGAGCATTAGAGCCGTCAACACCAAAATCACTTGCGATTGCTAACAGGTACATCCCTGAGAAAACATGTCTTCCTGCAAGAATGACAGCAGGAGATTATCTGTACTTTTTGATGAATTCAGGCGAGGATCCACAAAATATTGCTTTTTTCAATCATCAGGCTGATGGTGCATGCAGACAAAAGGTATATTCTCTTTTACAGGAACTCGTTTTCCGGAGATTGGGATTTGAGGATATCCCTGTAATCACTCCGACTCCTGGTGGAACTGCCGGATATATAAGTAAATTGGAACTGATCAATGGAGAACAAAAACTAACTAAGCTTAGCATGGCAAGGTTCTTTTATAAATTCTGGCAGAGTATCACAGCCAATGAAGCAATAAGGCAGCTTGTGCTTTCAAGAAGACCCTATGAGACTCAAAAAGGTTTGATGGACGACGCTTATAAAACAGGTCTAAAAGAGTTTTGCAAAACCATCGTTAATGGAAACATCAAACAAGGTGCGCTTGATTTTTTAGAAAGAATTATGCAAGTTCCGATTAATAAAAACCAATATAAGGTTAACATTGGTATTGTTGGTGAAGGCTATGTCAGATTGCATGGACCTAGCAATCAATATTCAATAAGGCATCTTGAGGAATTAGGAGTAGTGACTGTGCTTCCGTTGTCATCTTCTTTCCTTAATTACTCTGTGGAGAATGCTATACGAAATAATGGAAAATGGCTTCTGAATTTTATTAAATCCATTCAGCAACATATTGAACATAATATGACAAAACATGTAACACCCTATTTAGTGTACCCTGAACCTAGGGCAAGGCAAATAATCGATGAGGCAGCAAAGTTTATGGACCCTAAAGCTGCCAGTGAGGCTGTTGAAGGTATTGGTACTGCATCCTTATATAACTGTTCAGGTAAGATTCACGGCATCCTTAATTTGATACCAGCGCACTGTATGGCGGGGAGTTCACTGCAGTGTTATCTTGAAAAACTTCACAGAGACTCAGGGATTCCTGTGTTAACTATTCCTCTTGACGGGATTTATGATAAAGGATTCAAAACAAATCTTGAGGTTCTTGTTCATAAGGCGAGACTGTACAAAACATCCCATTCTTAATATTTGGCATCTTCCCAAAGTTGGGTGCTTCCTCAGGGAACTGTTGTTACTTGATCAAATACGCTCAGCAAGTTATCATTTCCAAACAAGTTAAGCACAATCGTATGGCTAGGAATATGCCCAATGAAGTATAAGCCCGTAAGAGATCGCTGTTGCCAGAACGAAAAATGTCAGGATCATAGCAAGTTTGGTGAAGGTAATATCATCCGTCATTCGAAGTATAAAACGAGACAAGGGAGACGGCGGCGTTATCTCTGCAAGATCTGTAAAAAGACTTTCTGTTCAATAAAGGGAACACCATACTATCGACTCCACAAACCTCGCTCAGTCTTCGATGAAGTGGTTCAAATGACTGTTAAAGGAGTCGGGATTTCACCAATTGGTTTTGAGCCTTATTCTTGGGCTGCTAAAAACTTTTTGGATTCTATTTGTTTGTATGCGCAAGTTATCAAGAAACGGAGGAAGAATCGTGTTATTACAATTTTGTACGGCCGCATTCAGCCTTAAAATTCGGGGAGGAAATACGGACACCTGCAATGTAAGCTGGGCTGGTCAAAAAACAACTCAGCTTTCGGGAAATCTTCACGGCATTGGAGATAATTTTTTGGTGGTTTTTCATGTTTTTGAGAACTCGGGTCCGAGTAGAGAAGTTTATGTGGATTTCGGCTTAGTAACAACAGTTGCCTGAGTAAGCACCATATGCTTTGTAAACTATTTTTGTGACGCCCTATTTCATATATACTTAATAAATCTTTTACTCTTCCTTTCACATAGTAAATAGAATCGGTCTGAACATCCTCAAAATAATTCTCAAATTCAGCCATTACGAACATAACCACACGCTCATATAAAGACTTTTTTTTATTGTATTCATTAGTAATCGGGTCAATTATAATAGAATCTCCAGACTTCATTCTCGGATTTTTCATTTTTACCCCTCATGTTGTTCTTTTTGTTGGACTATTTCATGAGACAATAATTCTATTAGCGTCATTTCAACCTTAGGGAAGCCAGGGCTTTAGGGTCTCTGGCTTCCAATCGCCTAAGAATATTTGTTATTTTAATCTAATCTTCGGCAATAGGATTCCTGTTTGACTCATATAGGTCTTGTATTCCTCTCCAAACTTTTTGGTAAGCAGTCTTTCCTCTTCCTTTATTCTCCAGAACAAGGCAAATGAGTAAAGTATAAATCCTATTAGCTCAGAATAATACGCATTTAAAACAAGTGGGAGACCCAGGTAATATACCAAAATCCCTAAGTAAGCTGGATGTCTAATATATTTAAAAATTCCATCTTTGATAAGCTCATGATTCTCTTTTACTTCCACGTATCCTGAAAAATGACTACCCAACGCTCTTAGTGAAATATAACGAATAAACAGTCCTATTAATGCTAATAAAACACCAATAATAGTAATCATTAGGAATTCACGGGAGAAAATAAGATACTCAATAACTGGAAGCCATTCTGCCAAAAGTGCGGATATAAAGACAATTTTGTAGGTCTTATCTCTTTTAAAATTCGGAAATGCCTTAGCTTTTTTACCCAGAAGAAATGAATGTATTTTTCTGGAGAAAATAAATAATATGATGAAAATAAATATTTGATAATCTATCTTCATTATTCTCTTGCTACTTTAAGGGATGAGAAAAATCTAACTCTTCTCAATCAATCCTTTTTACTATTTCTTCAATGAATTCCTGAGGTTTATCAAAATACAAAAATATCCTTCCTATTCCTGAGTCCGACCCAAGAAACGAATGAAACTCTATTGGACTCCTCAATTCTATATAAACATTGCACATATCCTTTAGGGACAGGAATAAAGTATCCTTAACTCTCTTTTTTCTTTTTGGTGGAGCTTGTTCAGTAGGCTGAATCAAACTAATATTTGGATATTCAATAATCGTGGAGAATCTGATTCCTAATCTGAGCAAGAGATTGTTTTATCTTACAAGATGAGGTCTTCTGGAAATATTTATATAGTCTCCAAGCCACCAAGTAATCGCATAAATGTTTAGCATTAGAACAATCACATAAACCCACCATAAACAAGAAGGTAAAGTAAAAAGTAGAATAAGATGAACAGCGATTCCTTCAAATATCATTAAGGCAAGCACCATGGTAAAAACTGTTGGATAAAAACTCTGTTTATGGTAGGTAAATATTTTTCCCTCCTCCTTTGATTTCTTTCTAAACGGAAATGACAATACAGAATAAAATAACCAAATGTCATTCGCTATAAATTCTCCAATTGGTGAAATCAAGTTTTCGGAAAAAGCTAAACGAAGGGCAAAATATGGCTCAATATATTCTCGTCTCTTAGCCCGATATTTTATGACTGTTTTTCTTATTCTCAAGACAACAAAAGTAACTACGCATATCTCAACTAATATTATTACAAGGAATAGAATACCCTTTGACTCAATTCTCATCTCTTAAAATATAAGTGCTTCCCTTTAAAGAAATAGGAAGCCAGGGCTTCAGGGTCGCTGGCTTCCACTCGCCTCATAGTTATTTTATTGATAGCAATAATAATACTACTAAATCAGAAAAAATCAATATCGATGTAACTATTCCTCCATTACCTGGAGTTCATTGCTAGAGTAACCTCCCATATTCCTGATAAAGGTCAAGTCACGGTGCGTTATTACGGGCTTTATTCCAATGAGCATAGAGGAAAAAAGCGCAAGGCGGGCAAAGATCCTCTTCATCCTCCCCTCATTGCGGAAGAGACGCCATTTATCCCAAGTAAAGGCTGGGCAGAGATGATACGCAAGGTATATGAAGCGGACCCTCTTATCTGTCCGCAATGTGGGGGCCGGATGACAATTATCTCCTTTATCGAGGATCATAAAGTCATTGATAAGATCATCGATCATCTAAAACTAACATTTATCGCAGAACGTCCCCCTCCCTCTCAAGCACAGCCTCAACTGGCTGTGGCAGCTGAGGATAGAGTGGAATATATATGAGCATCGGAAATCGTATGATTCATAATTGATGGGATGAAGTCTATATCATTTTGAGCTTTCTTTATAATATTCTTTTTGAATATATCTCTTCTCCCGATTTCATTGTGTTTGACCACAAGATTTCTCTATGATATTAGTTGTAAGGGATGTCAGAGGGCGGAAATTGGACAAAAATGTGAGTAAAACAATGCAAGCGCTAAAACCAAATTCCTATCTTTCATTTGACATTACAGAAATTGGCGACTGTCCCCAATTTTCTGGCGAGTGCGTAGACCTAGTTACACAGGTTATGTATCAGCGCTGGGATTTTTTGCCATATGCTGATAGTTCTTCGCGAATAACATGCCGGAGAGTTTCCTCGAGCGATTCTCTTTTTGAACTCATGTATTCTCGCAGAGCCATATTGATGAGAGTTTGATAATTCCCACCCCCTGCGTTGTGCACCTGTTGTCGGAACCACTCGAGGATATCGTCGTCTATTCGGATAGTGATACGTGTTTTTCCCTTTGGAGTTTTGATTACTTGACCTCTTTTCCCTTTAGTAAAATTGTATTCTTTTTTCATTGGATTAGCCTTTATACTCCTTTATCTCCTTGGCTGTTGCTTTCCTGGCCGAGATGATACGAATCCGGCTGTCGCGCCAAGCGTAGACAACTACGAGAATACGGCCGAAAGAGTCCATGCCGACGGTAACAAAACGTTCCTCATCAGGATAGTCGTCAAGTATTGTGATGGCCCTTTCATCCTCTAATACAGTTACTGCATCTGCGAAGTCCACTCCATGTTTTTTAAGATTGGAAATAGCTTTCTTGCTATCCCATTCAAATAACATTATTATATTATATGTACATCTGTGCATATCGTCAAGCATAAAATTCAATAAAGGGGATAAATCCCTTTTCCCTACAAACGTTTCACCTTCCAAATCGGTTTATCGGTTCAGATACCGGTGGAGGAAAGCGATCGTTTCAGTCCAGGAGATGAGACTTCCGCGCGCATCGTCCCTGGCGTTTCCCCCGTTCATGAACCGGTTATGGCCGGTGATATAATAGGGCAGGAAGACCATATGCCCTGAGCCCTCGCAGCGGATATGTTTGTGCTCGTAGGGATGTTGATGTTTCTTAAGCCTCTCCATGATAGCATCGGAAAATTCAGCCGACGGCCAGGTCTGGTCGTCTGTCCCGGATACAAGAAGGATCGGGGCCTTGATCTTTTCGACCGGTATTGTAGCTTGCTCGACCGTAACCTGATCAGCTTGTTCCAGCCCAAGGGCGTAAAATTTCCGGACAGAATCCATATCTCCCTTCATGTATTTGGCCATATCTTCCTGTGTAACAACTCCTCTGATATAGGAAAGGCTCTGTCCGTTGTAGCTCCAGGAGGAAGCCAACTTCATGGTATTGCTTATTCCCTGCCAGACATATCCACTCGGCACCCAGGCAACAACCGCCTTAAAGTCGTCTGATTTGGCGCCAAGCAGAAGGGCCAGTTCGGCGCCTTTTGAGCCGCCGACCACTCCCAAACTGTCAGGTTTGACGGCTTTCTGAGACTTTATCCAGGCCACAGCTTTATAGAAGTATTCCAGAGGGATATTCATCAGCTCTCGGGGAAGATCCTGGTAGTTAAAATAGGCTAGGGTCAGCGCTGCAAACCCGTTTGAAGCGAAGACCTGGGCCAGCCATTCGTAAAGCCCGCCGCTTGACCCGCCTATAATGATCACACCCGGGTAGGGGCCGCCTGAGGCGGGATAGTACAGGAAGCCGTATAGCCCGTCCTGCTCGAGGGGGATACGAGTAAGGCCTATGCCCGGCATCTGGTAATAGCGCCTAAGGCAGGCTGTTGAGGTTTGTCCGTCAGAATCTGAGACTGTCACGTGAACGGTCAGACCATTGACTTTATCAAAAGAATATGGGGCGATTCGTTTCGCCTTGGGATTGGGATTCTTCGGTTTCATCGACCAGAGGAGTCCCAGGGTGTCCGCGTCTGAGTAATCTCCTGAAAGTGGAGCCTGCTTTCCTACGTCGATTATTCCTTTTTTGTTTGCCTTGAAGACTGCACTGGATTCCCAAATGATCCTGGAAGTATCAGTTGAGCGGGCCTTGATTGTTGCCTGCTCATCGGGCCTCAGACCTACGACCGTGATAGAAAAAGATGTCCCGAAGATCTGGTCGGCGGGGTCAATAATAATTCGGATGTTTGATTCCATTGATTTGCCGGGAATCCCGGTCTTTCCAATCGCAGGATTTAAGGCCAAAATAGCCAGTGCGAGCAGTATCGCTGCGGATACCAGAACGGTTTTCCTTAGAAAAAGATGATGTTTTCTTTGTTTCATGTTTGTATCCCTCCTACTGGGTTTTTTGTGACAAACCTGACATTATAATTTAATTTATTGGGGTCGGACCGAGTCAAGTAACTAATAATACATGAATTAACTATGTTTTAATGCCAAAAAACGGCCTTAAACGCCACTTTCACCCCCCAAAAATCGGGTGCTTTTTCAGGGAACTGTTGTTACTTGATCAAATACGCTCAGCAAGTTATCATTTCCAAACAAGTCAAGCACAATCGTATGGCTAGGAATATGCCCAATGAAGTATAAGCCCGTAGGAGATCGCTGCTGCCAGAACGAAAAATGTCAGGATCATAGCAAGTTTGGTGAAGGTAATATCATCCGTCATTCGAAGTATAAAACGAGACAAGGGAGACGGCGGCGCTATCTCTGCAAGACCTGTAAAAAGACTTTCTGTTCAACAAAGGGAACACCATACTATCGACTCTACAAACCTCGCTCAGTCTTCGATGAGGTGGTTCAAATGACTGTTGAAGGAGTCGGGATTTCATCAATTTCGCGGATCAAGTGCTTTTCCTGGAATACGATTGCCAGCTGGCAATACCTTGCGTGTCAAGCTGCTAGTGAGTTTAACGATCATAAACTCAAAGGTGCTGAATTAATTGAACTTCAAGCTGATGAAATCCGAACCTTCGCAGGAACAAAGAAGAAGCCTATGTGGATTTTCATGTTTTTGAGAACTCGGGTCCGAGTAGAGAAGTTTACGTGGATTTCGGCTCAGTAACAACGGTTGCCTGAGTAAGCACTTCTTTTTTCGCTACATCGCCTTGCACTGCGTAAAAATATACTATTGAATTTGAAATCAAAATGCCACTTATTTCTCGGCAATTGTGTTGACTTTTCACCAGAAATTCATGAAAATGCGAAGGTATTTATTCATAATATAAGGAGTTTTGCGATGATCAAAAAAATCATAATCTGTTTTCTAATTATTAATTTAAGCATATTTTTGTTTTTATCGTGTGACCGTAAAGCGCATGATGTCGAGGCCGCTGTAGCCAGCTTGAGTACAGACGAACTTGCCGTTGATGTGGAGATCCTCAGCTCGGATGAATTCGAAGGCCGTTTTCCCGCCTCTCCTGGCGAGGAAAAAACGATTAATTTTTTAAAAGACGAATTTGAAAAAGCGGGATTAATACCCGGAAATGGGGACAGTTTTTTCCAAGAAGTTCCTCTTGTCGAGATCACGGCCAACCCTCAGACCGATCTTGTGATCACAGGAGGGAAAAATCCTCTTGAATTTGCTTTTGAGGATGATTTTGTGGGAGTGACTCTGCAAGTCCAGGAAAAGGTGACCGTCGAGGATTCCGACATGATATTTGTCGGCTATGGCATCGCTGCCCCTGAATACCAGTGGAACGATTATGAGGGAATCGACGTGAAAGGGAAAACCGTGGTCATGCTGGTTAACGACCCTGGATTCGCCACAGAAGATCCAGAGCTCTTTAATGGGCGGGCCATGACCTATTATGGCCGCTGGACCTACAAATATGAGGAGGCCGCTAGGCAGGGTGCAGCGTGTGCTGTGATAATTCATGAGACCGAACCGGCCGCGTATGGCTGGGGTGTTGTCCAAAACGGCTGGACCGGCCCTAATTTCAGCCTTGTTTCCGAAGACGGAAATGCCTCGAGTTGTGCTGTGGAATCCTGGATCACCTTGGAAACGACCCGAACCATTTTTGAAGCCGCTGGCAAAAATTATGACGAGTTGAAAAAATTGGCGGAACAACCGGGATTTAAAGCCGTCCCCCTAGGTTTGAAAGCCAACCTCACCTTAGAAAACAGAATCCGGAATTCCGTATCCAGAAATGTCATCGGACTCCTTCCTGGCTCTACGCGGGCGGACGAGTACATCATTTATACAGCCCATTGGGATCATTTCGGCAAGAATCACAATCTGGAAGGCGACCAAATCTTTAACGGAGCATTGGACAATGCCACCGGTACGGCAGCCCTGATCGAGCTGGCTGAGGCTTTTCAGCAGCTCGGTTCCCCTCCCGAAAGGTCCGTCTTGTTCTTGGCGGTCACGGCCGAGGAACAGGGATTGCTAGGGTCGGACTATTATGCCACGAATCCCATCTATCCCCTGACAAAAACCGTTGCCGTTATCAATATGGACAGCCTGAACATCTACGGCCGCATGAAGGATATCCGGATCGTGGGTTATGGACAGTCCGAGTTGGATGATTATGTCAAAGCCTACGCTGAGGAAGTGGGAAGGGTTGTTTTACCCAATCCAACTCCAGAAAAAGGCTCCTTTTTCCGCTCTGACCATTTTCCATTCGCCAAACAGGGCGTGCCGGCTTTAAGCGCAGGCTCTGGCATTCAGCACGTGGAAAAAGGGGAGGAATGGGGATTAGCCCAAACGGAAAAATATATTCGAGAAAAATACCACAAACCTTCGGATGAGTTCGATCCCGATTGGGATCTCAGCGGCGCTCTGGAAGATCTGCATATGTATTTCAAGATCGGATACCGTTTGAGCATGGAATCCACCTTTCCCAACTGGAAAGAGGGAAGCGAATTCAAACAAAAGCGGGATACGGATATGGAGAACCGCTGATTTTCTGCGCTACTGACACACTATTTTTTTATTGTCCACGAGCTTGGGCAAAAAGTTTTCCATAATCCATATCTCAGGGAGCATCTCGTTGCTAACATTGGAGGCAAAAGTAATCTGTTGACCATTAGGATGAATATTCAGATGTATGAACCGGAACATTTTCAATTGCAGATTCTCGGCTTTCCCTCCATCGGCAGGTACTCTCCACAGCTCCCATCCTTCTATCCGTGCTCTTAAACGAATGTTAAGTACGCACACACTCTAACATCAGGTCTCGGCCCCTTAACCTATAAAAGAACGTGACCCTATTGGTCCGTTAGGAATTTGAGAAGGCGACCGATTATTATCTTAATCATCATCTTTTATATGGAATGTAAGGGCGATTCTCTTTCAACATCCGGTAGATGATCGTCAACAAGCGCCTGGCTGTGGCCATTTTAGCAGAGTTTGCACCCTTCTTCCTCTTTAATCTCTCGTAATAGCATCTCAAATCAAAATCAGCTCTGATTGCAGGCCATACCGCCTCAACTGCAGCCCAGCGCAGCCAGCGATTCCCTTCCTTGACTATCCTGCCGTGATATGTCCTCTCCCCAGAGCTGTGCGTCGAGGGAATCACCCCGGCATAGGAATGAAACTTCCTCACATTCTCAAAGCGCCCGATATCGGCTATCTCCACCGCCGTTATTACGGATAAGAATACCCCAAACCCAGGAACCGTATGGATAAGCCGCGCCTCGCGTAACTCCTTCTGATTTCCAGGTAAACTAAGTCCCCTAAGCACCTTCATCCCTTTTGTGCCAAAAAGATTCTTTACTCGAGAGATCTGCTCCTGGACATCTTCTGACTGCTGAGAGAGAAGCGCATGAATCCGATTTTTCACCCTTGTTATGCTCCCCACATAAAAGGCCCTCTGTCGTAAAATCCGCTGATAGCTGCGATTCTCACGAGAACGCTTATAAACCTCCGGAATCAAATCAGTCCGTAAAAGATGAGCCAACATCCAAGAATCCCGCTTGTCTGTCTTTATCTTCGCCTTGGCGATCGCTTTCACTTCCTCGATGCCCGAGAGAAAATTCTCAAGTTCACTGCGAAGATTCGAAACCCTTCCGGATTTGAGCTTTTCTCCCTTCTCATCTAGCAAAGTGATGTGCGAGTATTGCCTATGATGGTCAATACCCATATAATTCATTAGTGCACCTTCTTAAATTTAAATGTTTCTCGTTCATGGGCAGTCTATCATTCAATAGACTCCCATGTGGAGGTGCATTACATCATCATGTTACCTATGTTTAAAGATTATAATCATATTTTTATATACACTAAAGATCATAAATAAAAGGGATAAATTACTATAAGTATGAAATCTTATACCATTTGGGGTTTATTGACATTAGCATTATTGTGTTCAGGTTTCACTCCAGTTTCAGACTCTGAAATA
>Ga0209986_10001060_pt1 | contig 26748 bp, 22 predicted proteins | sample BlataG_FD_183168 | JGI IMG/M metagenome (GOLD analysis project Ga0209986, IMG submission 183168) | Deep subsurface microbial communities from Black Sea to uncover new lineages of life (NeLLi) - Black_00105 metaG (SPAdes) (version 2) | ecosystem: Environmental > Aquatic > Marine > Oceanic >... | reverse complement strand
ACAGTGATAGTTAAGGTTATGTTTATCTCTGTAATCTATATTTTTATCACTGTAATCGATAACTGAGTGAAACGAAGTTAATAAGGAGGAATTATATGGCAAAGGCGAAGTTTGAGCGGACCAAGCCGCATGTTAATATTGGGACGATTGGTCATGTTGATCATGGTAAGACGGCGTTGACTTCGGCGATAACCAAGGCGTTAGCGACGAAGGGGTTAGCGAGTTTTATGTCCTATGATGAGGTCGCAAAGGCTTCGGAGTCGCAGGGTCGCCGGGATGATACGAAGATTTTAACGATTGCGATTGCGCATGTTGAGTATGCGACGGACAAGCGTCATTATGCGCATATTGATTGTCCTGGGCATGCGGATTATATTAAGAATATGATTACCGGTGCGGCGCAGATGGATGGTGCGATATTAGTAGTGAGTGCGGTGGATGGTCCGATGCCTCAGACGCGCGAGCATATTTTGTTAGCGCGTCAGGTGAATGTGCCTTCGATTGTTGTATTCATTAACAAGGTGGATGCGGTGACGGATCCGGAGATATTGGATTTAGTGGAGTTGGAGGTGCGTGAGTTATTAGCGAAGTATGATTTTCCCGGGGACGATATTCCGGTGATTCGTGGTAGTGCGCTTAAAGCGATGAAGGCAGAAGGTGGTGTTGATGATCCGGCGTACGAGTCTATTTTTAAGTTATTAGATGCTGTAGACAGTTATATTCCGACCCCGAAGCGTGATGTGGACAAGCCCTTTTTATTAGCGATTGAGGATGTTTTTTCGATTACGGGGCGTGGTACCGTAGTGACGGGTCGTGTGGAGCGTGGTAAGTTAACGCCCGGTGAGGAGGTTGAGATTGTTGGTTTTGGTAAGCGTTTTAAAACGGTAGCGACGTCTTTAGAGATGTTTCGTAAGATCTTGGATGAGAGTATTGCGGGTGACAATGTTGGGATATTATTGCGTGGTGTTGCTAAGGATGATATTTATCGAGGTATGGTGGTAGCGAAGCCCGAGACTATTAATCCGCATCATCGGTTTAATGCCGAGGTGTATGTCTTGAAAAAAGAAGAGGGTGGTCGTCATACGCCGTTTTTCAATGGTTACAGGCCCCAGTTTTATGTGCGGACTACAGATGTTACGGGTATTGTGAAGTTACCCAAGGCGGTAGAGATGGTGATGCCTGGTGACAATGCGAATATTGAGGTAGAATTAATAACGCCGGTGGCAATTGAGCAGGGGTTGCGTTTTGCAATCCGCGAAGGTAGTAGGACTGTCGGCGCTGGCGTCGTAACAAAAATAATCGAATAAACAATGAGAGTAATTATAACACTAGCATGCCAGAAGTGCAAAAATAGAAATTACACGACTACCAAGAATAAGAAGAAACAGAAACGCCTGGAAATTAAGAAGTACTGTCGTTTCTGTCGCAAACATACTTTACATAAGGAGGTTAAGTGAATCTCGCTACGCTAAATACTAATATCGATCCTGAATCAAGTTCAGGACTAAATCCTGAACAATTTCTAAGTCCCCATGAACAAAATTCAAAAAAACGTTTAGAGCATTTGAATTTTAATATTGGAATTTGTTTAGAGCTTAGTGCTTTGAATTTGAAATTTAATAACGTAGGCCTGTAGCTCTAACGGTAGAGCATCCGGCTCCAAACCGGAGGGTTGGGGGTTCAAATCCCTCCAGGCCTGTTATAGAGAGACTAAAAGTGATAAAAAAAATACTTGATTACATAAGAAAAGTTTATACTGAAATGCGCAAGGTTACCTGGCCTACACGCAAAGAGTTGATAAACTCAACTATCGTTGTTATCGTTATTTCAGGAATTGTTGCAATAATCATCTTCATCATGGACACAATCTTTTCAAATATTCTAAGCATGCTCCTAAAATAGTTATGAATAATAATGTAGTTAAATCTATGCAGTGGTTTGTAGTTCATACGCTAACTGGGCACGAGCAGAAAGTAAAGAAGTTACTACTAAAACTGATTGTGGAAGAAAAGTTGGAAAAATCCTTTGGTGAAATTGTCATACCGGTTGAGAATCTTGCCAGAATCAGGAAAGGAAAAAAAGTAATAGAAGAAAGAAGATTATATCCTGGATATATTGTTATCGAAATGGAAGGAAACGACGAGAATCTTCGACTTGTAAACTCTATCTCAGGAGTAACCCACTTCCTTGGTTCAAAAACCAAACCAATACCTTTAGAAAAAAATGAAATAGAGGCACTTTTAGAACAGGTTAAAGAATCAAAAGAAAAGGTGGTTACAAAAATTCCTTTTGTCAAAGGTGAACGGGTAACAGTTTCGGATGGACCGTTTACAGATTTTATTGGAATAATAGAAGAAGTCTATCCAGAACGCGAAAGGGTTAAAGTATTTATAGTTATTTTTGGTAGAAGAACCCCGATTGAATTGGGATTCCATCAATTGAAAACTATGTGAGGACTATATGGCAAAAAAAATAATAGCAACAGTTAAACTCCAGATTCCTGCCGGTAGCGCGACACCGGCACCACCAGTTGGCCCTGCCCTGGGTCAACATGGTGTAAATATTATGGAATTCTGCAAGGCTTTTAATGCAGAAACAAAAAATCTTACTGGTTTAATTGTCCCAGCAGTAATAACAATTTTTAACGATCGAACATTTATTTATATTTTAAAGAGTCCGCCAGCATCCATTCTCTTGAAACAGGCTGCAGGCATAGCAAAAGGTTCACCAATTCCAAACCGAGACAAGGTCGGTAAAGTTACAAAAGAACAGATCAAGGATATTGCCCAGCGTAAGATAAAGGATTTGAATAGCGACACAATTGAGCAGGCGATGAAGATTATTGAGGGTACAGCTAGAAGCATGGGAATAACAGTGGAGGAGTGATGAAACATTCAAGGCGTTATAGAGAGCTTAAATCCAAGGTTGAAGCAAAAAAATACTCTCTGGATGAGGCAATTGAGAAGATTAAAGAATTGTCATCTGCTAAATACGATGAATCTTTAGATATTTCTATCCAACTTAATATTGATCCGAAGAAAACTGACCAGCAAGTCCGAGGAATCTCGAATCTACCTCATGGAACCGGTAAGAAAAAAAGGATATTGGTGTTAACCAAAGGAGAAAAGGAAGAAGAAGCAAAAAAAGCCGGAGCGGATTATGTGGGTTTTGAAGAGTATATAGAAAAAATAAAGAAGGGGTGGACAGATGTGGATATTATTATTGCTACACCGGATATAATGTCTGATGTCGGTAAACTAGGAAAAATTCTTGGTCCAAAAGGTTTAATGCCTTCGCCAAAAGTTGGAACAGTAACCTTTGAAGTTGGTGCTCAGGTAGAAGCTCTGAAAAAAGGTAAGGTTGAATTTAAAACAGATAAAACAGGATGTTTACATCTTTCTGTTGGCAGAGTCTCTTTTGAAATAAAAAAATTGCGCGCAAACGTACTTAGCTTCTTAGAAGACTTACTCATTGCAAAACCTAAAAGCATAAAAGGACAATTTCTAAAATCAATGTCTCTCTCGTCAACCATAGGACCTGGAATCAATCTCGATGAGAAAGCCGTCTTAAATGAAATACGAAAAGGAGGATTGTAATGCCACCACAAAAGAATATTGAATATTTAGAAAAGGCAAAAGAGCAATTAAAAATAGGAACAGCATTCTATTTCACTGATTTTACAGGACTTAATGTCAAAACTCTGGAAAAATTACGAACGGAAATAAAAAAGAATAAAGGGAATTATCTGGTGCTCAAAAATACATTAGGATATTTGGCGATGAAGAATTTAGGATATGATGATACTACGATTATCAATCTTTTTGCAGGACCAACAGGGATTGCTATTGCTTTTGACGACCCGCTTGTTTTGGCAAAGATTTTAACCAGCCACAAAAACTTGAAAATTAAGGGTAGTTTTATTGAAGGAAAATTCTTCGCCACAGAAGAGGTTATAGAATTTTCTAAAATACCATCAAAAGATGCATTATACAGTCAGCTCATCTTTTCAGTTAATATGTTGGGTAATTTTGTGAATGTTTTAGAAAGTATGTTGAGAAATTTAATTAACACCCTCGAAGCGATGAAAAATAAGGAGGAAAAATGACGACAAAAACAAAAAAAGGTGTTGATACCTTAGTCGAGGAAATAGGCAAGCTTAGCGTAATTGAACTTTCTGAATTGGTAAAGGCACTGCAGGATAAATTCGGTGTTAGTGCTGCGGCACCTGTGCAAGTAGCTGTTCAAGCAGGTGGTGATGCTGCACAGACAAAGGCTGAAGAAAAATCAGAATTTAATGTAAGAATGACATCCTGTGGTGATAAAAAGATTCAGGTTTTAAAAGTACTGAGGGAACTTACTGGCCTCGGTTTAAAAGAAGCAAAAGACATGATCGATAATCTTCCCAAAGATATTAAAGAAGATATGCCCAAAGAAGAGGCACAGAATATGAAAGGTAAACTCGAAGAGGTCGGCGCAACTGTCGAACTAACATAATCATTAAAAAAGGCTAAACAGAAGCTAAAATATGGCTCAAAGGGTAACCTGGTCGATTTGCAATTGTTGCAATCGCTCCGTAGCATTGACAACGGAGCGGCTAATTGGTGATTTAACTAATCTTCTGGCTTTGTTAATTCCTTTTTCAGCCTTTTGAGCACTTCTCATTAAATAGGGAGAATATGAGAAATATTATTAATTTCTCAAAAAATAAATCTACCTTCAAGATGCCTCATTTACTTGAGATTCAACTTGAATCGTACAAGCAATTTATAAGTAAAACAATCAAGAAGGTCTTCATCGAACTATTTCCAATCACTGACATCCATAATCGCTATAAACTTGAATACTCATCCCATCAATTCGGCACAGCAAAATATTCGGTAAATGAAGCAATCGAGAAAGGTGCAACTTATGGCGTTCCTTTAAAAGTAATTTTCAAATTGACCAAGAAAGAAGAAAATGGTGAATTTATTGACCAGATCGAACAGCCAATCTACTTATGCGATCTTCCTTTAATGACACCCCGTGGGACATTTGTAATAAATGGAGTGGAAAGGGTGGTAGTAACCCAAATCCACCGTTCACCAGGAGTCTATTTCAGTGAAACTGAAACTACGTACTCAACAATGATAATTCCGTACCGTGGTCAATGGGTCGAATTTATAATAGACCGTTCAAACACGTTTTACGCCATCCTTGATAGAAGAAGAAAGCTCCTGGGCACAATGTTTATACGGAGCTTGGGCTTTGAAACGAACGAAGAAATTATTAAACTATTCTATCCAGTGAAACAAGTTGACATCAAACGCGCGCTAAACTACTTCTGTGGCGAAAGTATTTATGACGGTGAAGATCTGTTGATGCCTGCTGGTGAACTCTATGACGAACCAACGATTGATCTTTTAAGTCATAAAGGAATAAAAAAAGCAAGTATCATTGATTCTCATGAGCCGGGCGTCACGATCCTAACCAACACTTTTAAAAAAGACCATACAAGTTCTAAAGAAGAAGCAGCAAAGAAAATCTATACGCTGCTCCGTTCCATGGCGCCACCCACACTCGATATTGCTATTGCCTATATAAAAAATATTCTCTTCGATCCCAATCATTTCAATCTGGGTGAGGTTGGACGCTTTAAATTGAACATGAGATTGGGCATTAATGACCGTGCCACAAAAACAAATCTTACAATCGATGATCTCTTTCAAGTTTTCCACAAATTGTTCGGATTTGCCAACAACGAATTTACCGCGGACGACATAGACCATTTGGGTAATCGCCGGGTCCGTCGGGTAGGTGAATTACTCGAGACACAATTCAGACTGGCAATAACGCAGCTCAAGCAGAATATCAAAGAAAGGGCTTCCCTAATGGATGAATCAGGACTATCTCCCCAGGATTTAATCAACCCACGCCTAGTTTCCAATATCATTAATAAATTCTTTACTACTTCTCAACTGTCTCAATTTATGGAACAGACAAATCCAATTTCAGAAATGACCCACAAGCGTCGTATTTCCTCGCTCGGACTCGGGGGACTAAAGCGTCAAACTGCTGGTTTTGAGGTCCGTGATGTACACTATTCTCATTATTCAAGAATATGTCCTATAGAAACGCCTGAAGGACCCAATATCGGATTAATATCAAGTCTTGCAAGTTTTGCTAAAATTGATAAGCATGGGTTTATCCTTGCCCCCTATTGGGTAGTGAAGAATGGCAAGGTTATGGACGAATTTATCTATCTAAGAGCAGACGAAGAAGATCGCTACACAATAGCCCAAGCAAATACTCCAATTGACAAACATGGAAAAATTTTAACTGACCGGATTCTGTGTCGCCGCAAAGACGATTTTCCTATGGTACTGCCAAAGGAAGTTGAATTAATGGATGTTTCCCCAGAACAAGTTTTCAGCCCAACTGCATCTCTTATCCCCTTCTTAGAACATAATGACGCAGACCGTGCTCTGATGGGATCAAATATGCAACGTCAGGGAGTCCCCCTTATAAAACCCGATTTACCACTGGTCGGGACTGGCATGGAAGAACGTATTGCCAAAAATTCAGGAACAATACTGCTCAGTGAAGATGATGGAAAAATTTCTTATGTTGACTCAAAAACGATTGTCATCGAGACTAACAAAGCGGTTAAAAAACGTTTTCATCTTGCAAAGTTTTTACGATCTAATCAAAATACGTGTATCCACCAAAAACCCATTGTCCAGATGAACCAAAAGGTTAAGAAGGGTGATGTTCTCGCTGATGGCTATGCTACAAAAGAAGGAATACTCGCCCTCGGTAAAAATGTGCTCGTCGCATTCATGCCGTTTTTAGGTTTTAACTTTGAGGATGCTATTATTGTTAGTGAAAGACTATTAAATGATGATACGTTTACTTCAATCCATATCTTAGAATTTGACTGTGAAGTAAGAGAAACAAAACTTGGTCCTGAAGAAGTAACGAGAGATATACCGGGAATCAGTGATTTTCTATTAAAAGATTTAGACGAACACGGCATTATACGTATTGGAGCTCATGTTGGCCCGGATGATATTCTTGTTGGCAAAATAACACCAAAAGGAGAAACCGAATTAACTCCTGAAGAAAGGCTCATGCGCGCAGTATTTGCTGAGAAAGCAACAAATGTAAGAGATACATCAGCAAGAGTCGAGCCCGGTGTAGAAGGAATTGTGATTGACCGAAAAATATTAACCCGCAGAACTACTGACTCGTTGGCTGTGCTGGTAGAGGAAGAATGTAAATGTAAAATCCAGGAAGAATTTTCAACTTTACAAAATGAAGCTCTGACTGTTCGTAATAATCTTCTAAAACATGCTCTCTCCGGGCATGTCGCAGCCTCATCGATCAGGAATGACAAAGGAAAAATTATTTTAAGAAAGGGAAGCACATTTGACGATGAGTTTTTCGATAATTTAGATACAATGAAAATCGTTGCTGACGACAAATTTACAGGTAATACAAAAATCAACAGTGAAATTGAGAAAATTGTTATCAGTGGCGAAGAAAAATTATCACAAATCATTGCTGATAAAAAAATAGAGGAAGACAAATTGCTCAGGGGAGATGAGTTACCCCATGGTGTATTAAAAATTGTTAAAGTCTTTATTGCCCAGAAGAGAAAGATCTCAATTGGTGATAAAATGGCAGGAAGACATGGTAACAAAGGTGTTGTTTCAAAGATTTTACCTGAAGAGAACATGCCATTTTTACCTGATGGCACACCAATAGATATTGTACTCAATCCATTAGGTGTACCATCACGAATGAATGTTGGCCAAATTCTCGAAACCCATCTTGGTTGGGCAGCAAACAAATTAAAGTTTTATGCAATCACACCAATATTTGATGGGGCAACCGTGGGTGAAATTAAACAAAAATTAAGAGAAGCAGATTTACCAGAAGACGGTCAGATTGAATTACGAGACGGCAGAACCGGGCTGGCGTTCGACTCTAAAATTACGATTGGGTATATGTATGTGCTTAAATTGATCCATATGGTTGAGGAAAAAATACACGCTCGTTCAACCGGTCCTTATTCTCTTATCACACAACAGCCACTTGGTGGAAAAGCTCAATTCGGAGGCCAACGTCTAGGTGAAATGGAAGTATGGGCGTTAGAGGCATACGGTGCTGCCTACACCCTGCAGGAGATGTTAACCGTTAAATCTGACGATGTTGAGGGCAGGGCAGCTATGTATGAAGCATTAATCCGTGGCAAAAATCCTCCCAAGCCAAGAGCACCTGCATCATTTAATGTTCTGCTAAAAGAACTCCAGGGACTTTGTTTCAATGTAACTCTTGAAAAAAAGGAGGTTCCTAATGAGGAGTAGATCCTATGCAAGTATGGATATCACGATGTACGATGGAATTAGATTAAGCCTTGCTTCACCTGATACAATAGTGTCCTGGTCAAGAGGCGAAGTTACCCGAGCCGACACGATCAACTATCGAACACAACGACCTGAAAAGGACGGGCTGTTTTGCGAAAAAATCTTCGGTCCGGTAAAAGACTTTGAATGCTCCTGTAGTAAATATAAAAAAGCCAAATATCGGGGAACGATATGCGATCGGTGCGGTGTTGAAGTTGCTCCTGCCTCAGTAAGAAGAGAGAGAATGGGACATTTAGATCTTGCGGTACCTGTAGCTCATGTGTTCTACTACAAAATACCTCCAAGTAAGATTGGCCTTTTATTGAATCTATCAATAAACCAGCTTGAAGCAATCTTAAATTACGAAGCATATGTTGTTTTAGAATCCGGCGATTCCCCATGGCGCAAAGGTGAAGTTCTCATTGAGGAGGAATACCAGAATGCAAAAGAGAAATATGAAGATTTCAAAGCAGACATGGGAGGACAGCCAATATATGACCTACTGCAGGAAATTGATCTGGAAAATATGTCTTCGGATCTGAGAATAAGATTAGAAAAAGAAACACTAAAGGCGAGGCGATTTCAACTTTTAAAGAAACTAAAACTCGTGGAGGCATTTAGATTATCGGGTAACCGCCCAGAATGGATGGTCTTAACAAAATTACCAGTTATACCACCTGATCTCAGACCTCTTGTAGCACTTGAGGGCGGAAGATATGCAACTTCAGATTTAAATGACCTTTATAAACGTGTCATTACTCGAAATAACCGTGTGAAATCGATAACATCAGGCATCAAAACTCCAGAAGTCATTGTCCGTAATGAAAAAAGAATGCTGCAGGATTCAGTAGACGCATTGCTCGATAATTCAAGAAGGTCACGACCCATAAAAGGACGCGGCAATAGACCGTTAAAATCCCTGGCTGATGCATTGAAAGGTAAGCAGGGCAGGTTTAGAAGGAATCTTCTTGGAAAAAGAGTTGATTATTCTGGTAGGTCAGTAATCGTTGTCGACCCATCACTAAAATTATACGAATGCGGCGTACCTAAAGAGATGGCTCTTGAATTATTTAAACCGATGATCGTTCGTAAATTAGAAGAACGCGGTTTGGTTGATTCAGAAAGAAACGCGAGAAGATTAGTAAGGGCAAGATCTACTGAAGTTTATGAAATACTTGATGAAATAATAAAAGACCGACCGGTTTTATTAAATCGTGCGCCTACCTTACACCGTGTATCAATACAGGCATTCTTACCTGTTTTAAGAGAAGGAAAAGCAATTACCCTGCACCCGATGGTCTGCGTTCCATTTAATGCCGATTTTGACGGTGATACAATGAGTATTCATTTACCTCTTTCCCCTGAGGCAATATTGGAGTCATATATGTTATTGCTCTCCATTCACAATATACGTTCACCAAAAGATGGCCGAGCATTGATGGCACCAACCCAGGATATAGTTATTGGGTTATATTACCTGACCAAAGAAAAAAAAGACAAACACAAAACAGTTAAGCTATTCTCCTCTATCAACGAGATAAATATTGCACTCAATAATGAATTCATCATACTACATCAACCGATAAAATACAAATTCAATGATAGGGTAATTGACACAACCCCTGGGAGAGTAATCTTCAATGAGTTATTGCCCGAAGAAATGAGGTTCAAAAATACTCTCATGAATAAACGGTCACTTACCGGAATCGTTGATGAATGCCTTGATAAATTTGGAACAGAAAAAACTATAGAACTCTTAGACAATTTGAAAAAAACCGGCTTTGAATTTGCAACAAAATCAGGGCTCACGGTTGGTATTGATGATATGGTGACCCCAAAAAACAAAAATAAAATATGGGATAAAGGATCTAAAGAAGTAATGGATATAAACCGCGCCCACAAGACCGGGCTCATATCAGAAACCGAACGCTATAATAAAATAATAGACACCTGGACAAGAATTGCAATGGAGATTGAAGAAAATCTAATTAAAGATCTCGAGAAAGACCGCGATGGATTTAATCCCCTGTTTATGATGGTCCATTCAGGTGCTCGTGGTTCAAAAAATCAGGCGGCTCAGATTTGTGGATTAAGAGGACTAATGTCAAAACCACAGCGCAAGGTTACTTCTGTTCAAATAATTGAAACACCAATAAAGTCATCCTGTAAAGAAGGACTCTCAATTCTTGAGTACTTCATTTCAACACATGGCGCGCGCAAGGGATTAGCTGACACGGCTTTAAAGACTGCTGATGCTGGATATCTTACCCGACGCCTTGTCGACGTTGCTCAAAATGTTACCATATCAATGAAAGACTGCGGTACAATAATGGGACAGGAAATAAGCGCCTTAAAAGAAGGTGAAAAAATAGTTGAACCTCTTAATGAAAGAATCACCGGAAGAGTAGCCCTTGTCGACATCATTGATCCAGTAACTGAAAAAATTATTACAAAAGGTGAAAAGGAAATATCTAATGAACAGGCTTTAGAGATTGAAAAAGGTGGTATTGAAAAAGTCAAAGTGAGATCCACACTGACCTGTGAAGCGCCTGCTGGCCTTTGTGCAAAATGCTACGGAAGAAATTTGCCTACTGGCAAAATGGTAGAAATCGGGGAAGCGGTAGGTATAATCGCAGCCCAATCTATCGGTGAGCCGGGAACGCAACTGACCCTGAGAACATTCCATGGAGGTGGTGTTGCATTGAGAATAGCCGAAATCACTTCAAGAAACGCAGACATCTCGGGTCAGATAAGTTTTGAAAATCTGAATGCCGTAGAAAATCCTGATGGCCATCTGATAACTCTTAATGACAAAGGTCGTATGATTATCAAGAGCCGTGGTAGTCGAAAAACTGGCTATAACATTCCAATAGGCGCTGTAATTTATCCCAAGAAAAAGGCACAAGTCAAGCAGGATGACATTCTCTTTGAATGGGATCCATACTCAATACCGATTGTTTCTCCAACCGGAGGCAGTATCAAATTCGTTGATATTATTACAGGCATTACACTCCAGGAGAACTGGGTTGATGAAAGATCTGGCGGTAAGCAATTTATAATTATAGAAGACCGTGTAAGACACCACCACCCAAAAATTGATATCCGGGACAGTAAAAAGAAAATCCTGAAAACTTTTTCTATGCCAACTGGAACATACTTATTAGTAAAAGACAATGAAAAAATAACTCCAGGTACACTTATCGCCAGAATACCAAAGGAAATTGGCAAAAGTAAAGACATTACAGGTGGACTGCCCCGTGTTGAAGAATTATTTGAAGCCAAGATCGTAAAGAATCCTGCCGTTGTTACTGAAATTGATGGTATTTGTGATGTTGACGAAGAAAAAGGTACATGGAAAGTGACAATAACCCCGGAAGTCGGTGATGCCCGAACCTACAAAATACCAACAACAAGGTATTTAAGAGTGCATTCAGGTGAAATCGTGCGCGCTGGCGACGCCCTATGTGAAGGTGCAATAGATCCTCACGATATTCTTAGAATTAAAGGACCAATGGAAACACAGCGCTTCCTGGTTAATGAAATACTTGAAGTCTACAGAATTCAGGATGTTAAAATCGATGATAAGCACATCGAGGTGATTGTTCGGCAGATGCTACAAAGGGTTAAAATAGAAGAACCCGGTAATACACCATTTGTAGGCGGTGAAATCATTGATAAAAGAAAAGTTATAGAAGTAAATCAGCAGGCACTCTTAGAGGGTAGAAAACCTGCTACCTATCGACCAATTCTTCTCGGTATAACAAGAGCATCACTTTCTACTGAATCTTTTTTCTCTGCTTCAAGCTTCCAGGAAACTACAAAGGTTCTCGCCGATGCTGCTGTTGAAGGAAAGTTAGATAGATTAGTGGGGCTTAAAGAAAATGTAATTGTTGGAAGGATTATTCCTGCTGGTTCTGGTCTTGCAATATTTCGAAATATGACCCTTGAAAAGGAAGAAAAAGAAGAGATAGAATAAAAAAAGTAGGCAGTCCCGCACTTTAGCAAAAGTGCGGGATGCTCGATTTTTTAACTAAATCAAGATTTAGGGAAAATCGGCATAGTCAGTATGAACGGGATTCAAAAATTTTTTGGTCATTTGGGTTTTGAATTTTGTATTTGTTTAGAATTTAGAAACTAGAATTTAGAGTTTCCCCTACAAAAAACTCATTACAAAACCGGTAAGGATAGGAACAGAAAAATTATCATCCCAGGGCAGGGGGAGAGACTCAAACAATGAAGCAGCAATTGCTCCACCAATGAGTGGTGTAAGGGGTAAAGTATCCGGAAGATTGTATATAATCAAGGCAACTATCAAAGATGAACCTAAAAAACCCACACTACCAAGCAAGGTCTTCCTCTTAAATATTTTAAGGCTTTTAATATTCTGTCCGAGAATCGCTGCAAATGTATCACCAACAATAATATACGCACAGGAAGCAACAACAATCGGCTTTTTATACAAAAATGCTGTAATTAAACACCCCAGGAGAAGATAGGTTGCGCCACTCAGACGAGTGAATTCGTGTCTGCGTAAAAACGAACCGAAAAAAAGGATAAAGCCCTCTTTAATACCATTTACATGCAATCGTAAAAAATCAGTAACAACAACTGCGAGGCACACACTTGAAAGTATTAATTGACTTGAACGTTCCGGGACTAAATAATAGATGACTGGAATAAAAAGACCCCAAAGATTCAGTAATTTTCTGAAAACCTCTGCTTTCATTCAAAGGCGAACCCTGCTGAAATTTTATGGGAGTTCTTAAGTTCGGAGTGTGTAATTAACGCATAATCCAAGCTAAATTTTTTGTATTTTAATCCCGCCCCTATAGTATAATTACCATTGTAAATACCAGTTCGTCCGAATATTAAATCCTTGTATGCACATTCAAACCCCATATTCATACTAAAACCATCGATATCAAGTGTTTTTATAAAATCACATTCAAGAGTTATTACAGAATTTATTTTTTCCAAAGGAATCACCGGTGCAATACCCAGGGATAATTTGGGAACAATCGTCTCCTTAGTACCATTACTCCAGACAATTGGAGAAAGAATAAAATCGCGTACTGCCAGACCAATTACCAGATAATTCATCTTTAGTGCTAATCCTAAATCTACACCACCACCAATTCCAGTTATAACAGCCAAATCTCGATAAAATACTTTTATGTTTGCACCATATGAGAACCTGTCATTACCTTTTGCTCCATTAATATAGAAAAGCACATCTTTAGTTCCAACAGTATCATAAGGGATTGGAGGATTTTCAGTACTCGGGGGACTGGTAGTATCATCAAGAGATGTAAACTTAATACCACTGACCGAGACATACTGAAGACCAAATCCAATCGTCATATTCCCGCTGGGTAAAATGACCGAGCCAAATTCATTTTTCACTACACCAGCGAAATTCTCTGCGTGCATCAAAAGCACACTCTTATTTGCATAAAACGAGCCGGCTGGATTGAAGTAAATAACTGACGGGTCGGTAAATTGAGCAACCCCGGTACCGCCCATTGCACATGCCCGGCCTCCTACACCCAACTCTTGAAACTCACCAGCGTATTTTGTCGCCGTGAGTAACAGAGGGATCAATATGATAGTTATAATGCGATACACTTTACACCTGCCTTTAATTCTTTCTTCATCCTTTTCGAAAGACCATGCAGTGATTTTAATCTAATATGAAACTTATAATCACCTGGTGGAACCAGCATATTGTTATTATCTAAACCATTCCACACCACAAGGAATTCACCCGGTTGCAATCTGAGACCTTCGATTAAATCACGCACTTTTTCTCCTAATTGATTATATATTGTAATATAAATTTTGGCGTCTTGGGTAGTATAGATTGCCAACGTAGTACCAGGCCTTATATGCGAAAATTTATCGGGGAAACAACCAACCACAAAACCATCGGCAGCAATCCAAAGATACTGACCACCCTCTTTTTCAGCCAAAAAAATCTGACCATATTTCCGCCACACTGTTATACCTCTCGGAGCAATAAATTCCCCCTCACTTGTACCTGTTCTACCCACTGAGATAATATATTTTAAGTCATGGTCAAATTTATGCACCTGATCATTCACCTCATCAGTAATATAAATGCTACCAAAATAATCTATGGCAGCATAAAGAAAGTTTGCATCGACAAGTCCTATGTCAAAACTTTGCACTGAATTAATAAACCTGCCATGTGTTGAAAATTTTGAAATCCTCAAACCATATTTATCAGTAACGATAATAAAATCGTCCCGATAGTGATTATGTGGAGCATTTACATCAATTACCTCAATACCCATGGGTTGATAGAGTTCACTTTCTGCTCGCCCTTCCTTCCCGAATTCTAAAATAAGAGAATCATCTTCAGAATAAATATATATCTTGGAGTTATCAAAATCAGTAATATACAGGCGATTCTTTGAATCAAAACAAACATCAAATGGACGACCTGGTAAAGATAACTCACCGACCTGTTTTATTTTCCCATGTTCATATTGTAATTTAACCACTCTACTATTACCAAAATCTGCAACGGCTATCAATCCATCTTCATTCGCAGCAATACCCTTTGGATTTGTGAACATTTTCTTATTTCCATAGATTTTTACGGCTTCAAGGCCAATATTGAAAATAATCTGACCTTTTCCTGAATTTACTGCAAAAACAGTAAGCTCATCATCATCCTTCTTGGTCTTTGGATTGTCCAGTTCCTTCAATTTAACTGCGGCAATACCCTGGGGATCATTATAAGTGTACCCAGGACCCAAAAATAACTGCAGATAATATTTAGAAGCCCGGTAAAACCCGAAAGTATGTTTGAATGGAGGTACTGCGAGTGTTTGGGGCTTATAATCCAAAAACATCAATAACAACAGAAACATGTGAATTATTATAAAGATATTTAAAGTAATGTCAAGACTACCCTGTATCCAAACCATAGCCCAATACCACCATCTTTATTAGTCTCCTTGACTTCAAGTCAAAAATTTATATAATTTACAAAATGAATAAAGAGTTACATCAGTATAAAGAAATCAACTGGTGCAAAATCGTATCAGATGATATTTATAGACCAAGTTCGTATGGTGTTTATAGAAAACGAAGCAAGAAAATTATCCGTATTGTTAATCTGTTTTTGAAAAGTGACTCAGTAAATCATAGAAATATCAACATCAAACTTAACAAGCAAAAGAGGAGGTATTATTTATGAAAAAGATTAGCATTATTGGCGCAGGCAATGTCGGTTCAACTACCGCTTTCTACATTGCCGAAAAGAATTTCTCTGATGTAATGTTAATTGACATTGCAGAAGGTAGAGCAAAAGGGAAGGCATTGGATTTAATGGAAGCAGCGCCAGTCAGGAACTACGATGCAAAAATTGATGGTTCAGATAACATCGAAGACATTGCTGGCTCAGATGTCGTTGTCATAACTGCAGGTCATGTAAGAAAACCCGAAATGTCGCGTTTGGATTTGTTAGAAGTGAATGCGAAGGTAATAGATCCAATTATCCAGAAAATTAAGCAATATACACCCAATGCAATTATCATTAATATCACCGAACCAGTTGATGCTCTTACCTATTATATTTGGAAAAAAGGGGGATTCGAATCCAAAAAAACTATTGGGATGACCGGCGTTTTGGATACTACGCGATTAAGAGAATTTATCTCCAAGGAACTTCAGGTCTCCACAGCAGACACTACCGCCCTGGTTATTGGCGGGCATCATGATTATATGGCTATCCTTCCCCGATATGCCCGGGTAGAAGGAATTCCAATCACCCAACTTCTTCCTAAAGAAAAAATCGACAAGATAATAAAACATACCCGAGAAGCCGGAACTGAAATTCTCTCGTATCTTAAAACCGCGACTGCGCACTACGCTCCTGCCGCAGCTATTGCTGAAATGGTTGAAGCAATTATCAAAGATACAAGAAGTATTTTGTGTGTTTCGGCTTGTTTGCAAGGCGAATATGGTATTAAGGACCTGTGCCTTGGTGTACCCGCAATAATTGGCGCAAATGGTGTAGAAAAAGTTATTGAACTGCAATTAACAATAGAAGAAAGACAGCAATTCGAAGAATCAGAAACTGTAATAAGAAAGGCCGTTGAAGTATTAGAGGTATAAAAACCTAAGAGGAGGTAATTAAAATGAAAAAGGTCAGCATAATTGGCAGTGGAAATGTTGGTAGTACTACAGCACTATACCTGGCGGAGAAGAAGATAGCGGATATATATCTTATTGATGTCATCGAAGGACTATCCGAAGGTAAAGCATTAGATGCTGAAGAAGGAGCACCAATTCGCCGCTACGATACCGAACTCAGAGGAACAACGGATTTCTCTAAGCTCGTTGATTCAGATGTTGTGGTTGTGACTGCTGGGATTGCCAGAGAACCCGGCATGTCAAGAGAAGATTTACTTAATACAAATGCTAAAATTATAAAGTCGGTTTCTGAGAAGATTGCTAAATATACACCAAATTCAGTAATAATTATGGTAACGAACCCATTGGATGTGATGGCTTATGTGGCTCTGAAAACAACTGGTTTCGCCTTAAAAAAAGTTGTTGGCATGGCTGGTATACTTGATTCAACCAGGTTCCGGTATTTTATAGCTCATAAACTTGGCGTATCAGTACGTGATACAACGGCAATGGTCTTGGGCGGTCATGGTGACTCGATGGTTCCTTTACCTCGATACTCAACTGTTGGAGGCATTCCGATTATAGAACTTTTACCAAAAGATAATATTGACAAGATAATCGAAAGAACGAGAAAAGGTGGTGCTGAAATTGTCTCCTATCTAAAAACAGGAAGTGCCTTTTATGCTCCGGCAGCAGCCGTTGCAGAAATGGTAGAATGCATTATTAGGGATAAAAGACGTATCCTACCTTGCTCTGCTTATCTACGTGGCGAGTATGGTATTGAGGGAATCTTTATTGGTGTACCAATAATGCTGGGTAAAAATGGAGTCGAGAAAATAATTGAACTTGAACTCATCCCCGAAGAAAAAGAAGCCTTGTACACATCAGGTTCAGCAGTTAAAAAAGTAATAGAAAAATTAGAAGAACTGGGGGTTTTGTAAAAGGTTTTTAAATTCTTTTCAAATTATGAAAATAAAAATTGGCATACCTTATGGCAGGGAAACTATCTTTGTGCATACAGAGGAGAAAAATATTGGCGAGATAATCTATCCTAATGAGGTTGAGATAAAAGGTGAAGAGCAGACCCTAAACCAGGCTTTAGAAAATCCAATTGATTCAAAAAACTTCGATGAATTCTTGAGTGACGCCAAAGATATTCTCTTCTTGATTAATGATGCTACAAGACCTACACCTACTGCCAAGGTCTTGAAAATACTATATCCACAGATTAAGAATAAAAATATCAAGTTTCTCATCGCCACTGGAGTACATCGGACACCAACCGAAGAGGAATACTTAGAAATTTTTGGTGATTTCTACGACATATTTAAGGATAGAATTTATTCTCATGATGCTAAGAAAGAAGCAAACATGGTCTTTTTAGGGACATCGAAAAATGGAACAGAAATGCATGTTAATAAGATGGCTGTTGAGGCACACAAAATCGTCATTATCGGTTCCGTAGAACCCCACTATTTTGCTGGATATACTGGAGGCAGAAAATCTTTCCTACCGGGAATTGCATCTTACAAGACGATTGAGCAAAACCATAAACTCGCATTAAAGACAAGTGCAAAAGCACTTAGTCTTGAAGGAAATCCCGTCCACGAAGATATGGAGGATGCAATTCAAACCGTGAAAGATAAGGAGATCTTTGCTATTATGACTGTTCTGGATCGCAATGAGATGATTTATGCGACAACTGCCGGTAATATCACTGAATCCTTGAAGGCAGCAATTGATAAAGCTCATCAGGTCTTCTCTGTTGAAATAAAAGAAAAGGCAGATATCGTCGTGGCAGTAGCTCCCTATCCAATGGACATCGATTTGTATCAATCACAAAAAGCTTTAGACAATGGGAAACTGGCATTGAATGATAATGGTATTTTAATACTTGTCTCTAAGTGTCGAATGGGCGTGGGGCCAGAAACATTCGTCAAACTCTTAAGTAGTTGCCATACCCCTCAGGAAACTTTAGACAAAATTGATAAGGAATATAAGTTGGGTTATCATAAGGCTGCAAAAATGGCAGAGATTGCCCGCTGGGCCAAGATGTGGGCAGTGACAACTCTTGATGATGAATTGTTAAAAAGTATTTTCATTAACCCTATTCATAGCTTGCAAGAAGCCATCGATGCTGCTATCGCTGAGAAAGGGGAAGAAAAAATACTCTTTTTGATGAATGCCAGTCTCACTGTACCAAAGACCAGAAGGAAACTAATATATCGACGGAAAAAGTTTATTTATACCGGTACTTGGGGAGAAGAGTTCTCTCCTGACTCTCTTGAGATAGATTTATCTGAGGAAATCAAAAGCCCACTCGCATACATCTCCGCCCCGGAGATATAAACCATTTTTAGCGAAATATTGACTTCAGCCGAATTATTGATATAATAACATCAAATTATTGCCTTTAGAAAGGAGGAATTATGGATATTCAAGGATATAATGTACCTGAGGATCTTTATTATCATGATGAAAATTCCTGGGTAAAACTCGAGTCTGACGGAACAGTTATAATCGGTATGGATGATTTTTATCAAAAGCAGGCAGGGGATACTACTTATATAGACCTGCCGTTTGAAGGTGATTCCGTAAGTCAGGGTGAAACCTGCGGTAAGATTCAATCTTCAAAATGGGTGGGTAAATTTGTTTCACCCATCTCCGGTGAAATAATTGAGGTAAACAGCGAACTTGAGAACGACTGCCGGCTTATTAATAAAGATCCTTATAACGCAGGATGGATAATAAAAATGAAACCCACAAATCTTGAAGAAGAACTAAAGACCCTTGCTCATGGACCAGACGCACTAAAGAAGTTTATTGAAGACCATATTACCAAGGCAAAAGGCAAAGGATAATAGTAAATTATAAACAACAAATCTGTGTTAAACTTTTTATAATTTGCTGGAAACATTAAATAAATAATAAGAATTTAAAGGTAGTTCGTTTATGCACAACAGCATTATTATTCCAATAGTTAGAAGGAGATAAAATGAAAATAGATTTGGAAAAATTTAAAGGAATTGTTGGGCAAGATAATATCAAGAATGATATTGCTGACCTATACGTATACGGTTCTGACTCATCCGTACATAAAGCCCTTGCCTCAGTTGTGGTAAGGCCCACAACAATAGAGCAGGTGCAGGAGATTGTGCGCTATGCAAATGCTGAACTCATACCTGTTATCGCGCGTGGTTCAGGGTCAGGCATGTCAGGTCAGGCAGTTCCAATAGACGGCGGCATCGTAATGGATTTAAAGAAGATGAACCGTATCCTTGAGATACGACCCGCAGATATGCTCTGTAAAGTTGAACCAGGATTAGTCGATGACGACCTGAACAGAGCGCTCAAACCATATGGTCTGTTTTATCCACCATTACCCGCATCAAGCAGGGTCGCGACAATTGGCGGAGAAATCGCTAATAATGCCTCGGGCATACGATCTGTGAAATACGGCGCAACGCGCGACTCTGTTCTCGGAATGAAGGTTGTCCTTGCAAATGGCGACCTGGTTAATCTTGGTTCAAATACTAAGGTCGAGGCATCTGGTTACCAGATCGATAGACTCATGGTAGGTTCTGAAGGTACGCTCGGAATAATTGTAGAAGCAACACTCTTACTCAAACCAATACCAAAATTCCGGTGTATTGGCAGGGCAAGTTTTAATAAACTCAAGGATGCCGGCGAAGCTATATCTGAAATAATTGCAAGTGGCGCCTCACCATCTATGCTTGAGTTAATGGATAATATCGCTATTACTGCAGTAAACAAAACGCTCAAAATGGGGCTACCTGATGTCGAGGCAATTGTCATGTTCGAGGCAGATGGAAAAGTGAAAGAGGCAGTAGATGCGGAGATTAATTTCATGAAAGAAATCTGCGAAAAACATAATGGTTCTGGTATTGAGACGAGTTATGACCTAAAAGAAAGAACAAAATTATATGCTGGAAGGAAACAATTGTTTGCTGCTTTATCACGATATAAAGAGGGATTATCATGTACTTCTCTGGCTGATGATATGGCAGTTCCCTATTCAAAAATGGCAGAGTGTGCGAGTAAAATCCATGAGATTGCAAAACGGAATAATGTTGTAATGACCGCTTATGGGCACTGTGGTTCAGGATGTATGCATACAAAGATATTAATGGACCCAACAAAAAAAGAACAGTGGCAAGGTGCAAAACGGGCAGTAGAAGAGGTATATGACTATGTCCGCTCAGTTGGCGGCACGACCTCTGCGGAACACGGTATTGGACTTTCCAAAGCACCGGCATGGAAAAAAGAAAAAGCAGATTCGCTTAATCTGCTAAGAGCGATTAAGAAAGCACTTGATCCGAACAATATCTTAAACCCCCATAAAATGCAGGATGCACCTGATGATTGGGTTAGTGCAACTGAATTAAGATATCCAGTAGAATAGGAGAGAACATGGAAACCAAAAACCTAAAATCATGGAAAGATGAATTGAATGTTTGCATAAGGTGTGCCTACTGTTTTGAAGGATGCCCTGTTTTTAAAGTCACTGGTTGGGAAACTGATACGGCAAGAGGAAAAACCATTCTCGCCTATGGCATACTCACAGGCGATCTCGAACCCTCTCAGTATATTGCTGATAAAATGTTCCAGTGTACTTATTGCCGGGATTGTTCTGAACGTTGTTCAGCCAATGTTTCTGTAGTTGATGTTCTCGCAGCAGCACGGGCAGACCTTGTTAAGGCAGGTTATGCATCTGATATACATAAAGGAATGGCTAAGAATGTTAAGGAAACTGGCAATATCTTTGGAGACAAAGAGATAACAGCACCTGTGCAACAAGGTGAAATACCTGTATTTATTGGGTGTCAATACCTTGCCCGACCCAATCAGACAAAAATGTACATAAGAATCCTTGAAAAGCTTGGTGTAAAACCTCTGATCAAAGCAGAAGCTTGTTGCGGTTATCCCCTGTATGCGCTCGGGTTCAGGGATGAGCTTGAAGAACATAAGAAAAAGTTTTTAGAAACATTTCCCGAAGAAGAAATCATTGCCCTCTGCCCCACGTGCGCGGCTTTTTTACATGAAGGATATGGTAAAAAGGCAAAGCATATAACCCAGGCAATACTTGAACATCTCCCTGAGAAAAATCTTGGTCTGAAGGCAACATACCATGATCCCTGTGATCTTTCACGCGTCATGGGCATTACTGAAGAACCCCGGGAAATTCTGAAAAAACTCGGTATTGAAATCGTTGAAATGCCCAGGAACAGAAAAACATCTCATTGTTGTGGTGGTGGCGGCGGTATACTAATGTCAGATGTGAATCTCTCAGATGATATCGCTATTCTTCGTATTAAACAGGCAATTGAAACAGGCGCACCGCTTCTTATTACGCCCTGTCCAACGTGTGAACAGGTATTAAAGAAAGCTGCGGCTACAGTAAGAGAAAAAGGTGAAGGCAACATTACTGTCAAGAATTTGAGCGATGTCGTGTGGAAAGCGCTTAGATCGTAAATACCGATTATAAAACTAATTATTCGGTTGAAGCATAAAATGCCGATTTAACTGGCCAGTCTGTCATTCCGGTAATTACCGGAATGACAGACTACTACCGTAAATGCACCCTTGCTCAGTTTTTAAAAAGATCTATGTATTCTGTATAACCTTATTTTTCCAAATCATCTTTATCTTTCCATACTATTTTCAAATAATGGTCTCTACCTGAACCTGACTTGTATTTATTATAGCGCAAAGGACACTTCTTATAGTAATCCTGATGATAATCTTCAGCCTCGTAAAAATGTGAAAATGCAATGATTTCAGTCACAATTGGTTTGTTGTAGATGCCTGTATTCTCGAGCTCTCTTTTTGACTCCTCAAAGGAGGTCCAACTAGTTCATCCTACACGGAGATTTTTTCTACCTTCAATCCCCCTGGTTTCAAATACTCAATCTCTTTGACCACAAGCTCCAGCAAAGTGTAATTTGGATCATCTGGGCTTTTCCAAAAATCCCTGAAATAAGGCATGTTTTCCGCCAGTAGTTTTCTTGTTTCATTATCGTGTACAATTAGTGCCTCACTCGTTGCCCTTATGTAACCACTCTTTTCTTCTTCTTCAATAAATAAGCAGAACTCAACTTTCTTGTTCTCTTTTATCTGTTTTATTTTGGCAGCATTTGTGCCTGTACCAATCCAGAATCTGTCGTTATAATAAAGAAGTGTTACTGGTCGCACTTTTGGCTAATCGCCATCAGCAGTTGCCAAAAATACTGCCTGTATATCTTTGAAATGACCCCATACTTTATCTTTTAAACTTATATTTTTCTCGTTCATAATTACTCCTTCATTCTAATTATATTTCAAAATCATCCACCCTATTCTAAAAGTTCCTTGAGTTCATCAATCTCATAGTCTGCATACTTTCTGTTTTCTTTAATCTTCTCAGGCCAGATATGCTTTATAACATGCGTTGTCAGCACTGTGGTCATACCTAATTCCTTTGCGCCACGTAATTCCCCACAACCACCATCGCCGACAAATACACATTCATGGGATAAAACTCCAAGCTTTTTCAGACATATTTCATATATTTCTTTTTCTGGTTTTATATAACCAACGTCGCATGAAAAAACTACACTGTCAAAATATTTTTTTATGGGTGAATTCTTCCATCCAGCTACCTCAGCTGAATCGCTGTTACTGACAAGGCCGACTAATTTATCCAATGTCCTTAACCTCGCCAGGGTAATAATAGTACTTGGATCTATGTGTTCCAGGGCATACTTGAACCTTTTAATGCGGTTATTTACTGCTTGTTTAATTATTTCATCAGGAATATCAGGATTGATTGCACGCGCCATTTTCCCAATAATTTCTAAAGGATCTCTTATTTTCCCTCTGAGTCGATCCTCAGAATATAATAGTAATTGTTTATACCATTCTTTCCGTGACACACCTAAAATTTCGCTTGTATCTTTACCTGGAGCTCTGGTCGATTCTAAAGATGTCAACGTATGAAATAAATCGAAAATAACCGCTTTAAAATCTTTAAGATCCAATTTTACCTTTCCTTAACCAATAAGCATAAAAGGGAAGGACTTCGTTTTAGATCCTCCCCTTTTATAATGTATTGATTTTTATTTTGTTAATATCAGTTTCTTTGTAGCACTGAAATCTTCTGTTTCCAATATATAGAAATAAACTCCAGAACAAACCTTGCATCCACTTTCGTCTCTGCCATTCCAATAAGCAGTATAATATGAGGGGCTGTATATCTCATCAGCCAAGGTCTTTACGAGTTTTCCCGACACATCATATATCTTGAGACTCACATGGCCTGTTTTTGGCAACGCATATCCAATCGTGGTTAAATAAGAGAAAGGATTTGGAATATTCTGATTAAGTATATATCCTGAGGGCTTTCCTGAAGACCCCCCTTCTTCAATTCCCAGAATCACAATGTTATTCTGACTGAATTCAGACGTGTTCATATTCATATCTGTTGTTGTAGCTGTTACAGTATCACCAATAACAAGCCCTGTAACTGTAACATTCCAATTGCCAGCTGCATCAGGTGTAGTATAACCCAGATATAGGGCTCCTTCTCCGTAGCCTGATGGATCTGGGCTTGCCCGAAAGACTTCAACCATCGCCTGTGCTGGGTCTGTATCTATATCTATCGTGCCGATAATCAATGTCAACCCATTAACCCAAGCACCTGTTATCACAGGAAAATTGAGTTCCTGGTTTGGCCCTGAATCTGGATCACTAGGATCGTTAAAGGTCACACCGTTATTTTGCAGGTCTATTCCCAGTCCATTGTTGTCATAAATTGAATTCTGAGAAATCTGATTTCCGTCAGCATTGAAACTGTTGATATAGTCCTCCCATACAGCGACTCCGTCCCCTCCATTATAGGCGATTATGTTGTTTGGGCCAATCCAGTTTAAATCAGCACAACCCCATTGGGTGGGTCCATACTCACCGACAGCTACGCCATGGTAAGTGTTGGGTAGTGGAGCTAGATTTATATCCAGTCCAATGATATTATTACTGATCAAATTAAACTGGGTCTGGATAGGAGGAGCAGGATAGGGTTCATTGTTGAATCCCTGTATACCTACCCCGTCGTAATCGTTTCCGGAGATAAGGTTGTCATCCACAAGATTATCATAGGTGCCTTCGCACAAACATACACCCTCATGAATATTACCCTGATCAACCATTCCTGTAATATCGGTTCCAATATAATTACCAATAATATGGTTTCCATATACATCGCCAGGAAGTTGGGGACCGATTACAGCAACACCTTCTGCATAATTTGCTGAAATGAGATTCTCAACAATGTGATTGTCAAAAGCTATCGATGAGATCCCTGCCGGTATATTGTGGATACGAACACCAGCCCAGAGGCTTGTCGTGACACGACCATTCCCTTTTGGTCCCATTCCACTTGGGTCCATACCTATTATATTCCAGAATATCTGGTTATGGTTCGTATTTTGTATAGGACCAGCTTCAATAGAAATCCCATCCGCCTCAAAATTGTTTATTATTAGCCCCTGAATCGTGTTGTTATCAGACTTAATCCATATACCATAAGACATACCAGCACTGATTCCGTCAATCTCGATCAGAAGATTTAGTGTAGCCGGAGGATTACCTCCAACTGAACCACCAGGAGGTTGAGTTAATCCATCAATAAGAACACCAGATGTATCTGTAAGTGGAGGAAGCTGAGAAAGAGGAAAAATGGTATGAAGTCCTGGAGGTGCAATATTAAAATCTATAGTATCGTGGACATTCGGGGTAACAGTGTTGGCTGAAGTTATAGCCCATCTAAGACTCCCTGCCCCAGTGTCATTTGTGTTTATCACTGTATAGGTAGCACCATTTAAAACACCAGAACCCAGAACCAAAAAAATACACAGGCAGCATATTAAAAAAGGAAGAACTTTCCCTTTCTTCTCTTTTGTTTTGTTCAGATGCCCCTGAGTGTCTTTACATAACCTTTGAGATCTTTTCATTATGCACCTCCTTCATTTTCAAATATAATTAATCTCAATATTATTATATATAATAAATAATTAAATGTCAACTACTCTTTGTATTATATACTTCACCTAATTAAACAGAGATACAGACTTTATTCTTGCCCTCTCTCTTAGCCTGATATAGAACCTGATCCGCTCTTTTAACTAATTCCTCCGCAGAAAAACCCGATTGATAAACTGCCACTCCAACACTTATAGTCAACCTAACTTTTAACTTATCTTTTTTCGGCGCAAACTTGTAATCCTCAATCGCCGCTCTCATCCTCTCAGCTACTTTCTGTGCCTCAGTTAAGTCTGTTTCAGGTAACAGAACAGTAAACTCTTCACCACCATACCTGCTGACCATATCTACCTGCCGGATATCCTGTTTCAGGATGTCTGCGACTTTTTTCAGTGCCTTATCGCCTTCAAGATGACCATAAGCATCATTATACTTTTTAAAGGTATCTATATCAAGCATAATCAGGGATAAAGGACGTGAGTACCGTTCTGCCCTTTTGAGTTCTACATTCAACCTGTTATAAAAGTAGCGATGGTTAAACACTTCAGTAACGCCATCAATAATTGCCAGACGGGATGACTCTTCATACAACTGGACATTCTCAATAGCTACACCTACTGTATCACCTATAGAGGTGAGTAATTGAATTTCTTCTGGATTAAATTGACGACTCTTATGATTAACAATACCCATTATTCCTAAAACCTTATCCTTAGACTTCAAGGGAATACCAATAAAGGAGCAAAGGCCTTCTTTTTTAAAAACGGCTTCTAAACCTGTAGATTCTTCTGAAATATCCGGACTTACCATCACCTTTCCTGTCTGTACTATTTTGCCGATAAAAGTCTTTTTGTCTAATTTTACATTCTTCACCTTTTGTATAAATTCCTCAGATAATCCTCGAGCAGTAGCAAGGGATAGTTTTCTTGCATGTTTATCTAAAAGCAATACACCGCCACTCTTTATCTTTAGTACTTCTAAGACCTTATCCAGAACATTATTCAAAATTTTCTGCAAATCAAGGGATTGGCTAATAACTCTGGCAATGGTATTGAGAACAGAAAGTTCTTCAGCTCTTTTCTGACTCTCCTCTTTTTGTCTTTTTAACTCATCTGTAGTTCGTTGGATACTAGATATCAGGGTATTCAAATACATGGCAAAGGGA
>Ga0209986_10001059_pt1 | contig 26770 bp, 23 predicted proteins | sample BlataG_FD_183168 | JGI IMG/M metagenome (GOLD analysis project Ga0209986, IMG submission 183168) | Deep subsurface microbial communities from Black Sea to uncover new lineages of life (NeLLi) - Black_00105 metaG (SPAdes) (version 2) | ecosystem: Environmental > Aquatic > Marine > Oceanic >... | reverse complement strand
TAGCCGAAGGCGTACCGAAACCGGGGAGGACATGAGTCTCGTTCTGGGCGTAGACGCTGGTGCAACCAAGACCTTCGCTCTGGTCGCCGACGAAAACGGCCATATCCTGGGGTTTGGCCAGGCTGGGCCGGGCAACCACCAGGTGGTCGGGCTGGAGCCGGCCCTGGCGGAGATCAGACGATCCTCCGAGGAGGCTCTGGCTCAAGCTGGCTCGTCTCCTCCCGTGGCCTTCGGCTTCTTTGGCCTGGCCGGGGCCGACCTGCCCGTGGATTTTGCTCTCCTGACCCCGGCCGTTGAGAAAATGGGCGTCGCCCGGCGGGTACGCATCAAGAATGATACTATGGTCGCCCTGCGGGCTGGCCTCAAGCGCAGTTGGGGTGTGGCCGTCATCTGCGGCACCGGCTTCAATGCGGGCGGCATCGGACCGGACGGACGGGAGATCCAACTGCCGGGCCTGGGGGCGCTGTCGGGCGATTGGGGCGGGGGCGGCGACATCGCCCAGGAGGTGATTCGTCTCGTCTGCCGTGCCTGGGACGGGCGGGGTCACCCGACTGTGCTGACGGAGATGGTTCTCACTGCCCTGGGGCTCCCTTCGGTGGAGGAGCTGATCTCCCAGCTCTACCAGAGCCAATTCGACTACTATCCTGGCCAGTTTGATCAACGCCGTCTCCTCGCCCTGGTGCCTCTCCTCTTCGAGGCAGCCTATGGAGGAGACCAGGTGGCCCAGGATCTTCTGGTGCGGGTAGGGACCGAGGTGGGAACCACGGCCAACGCGATCATCAAGCGGCTGGGGTTGGAAACCACCGACGTGGAGGTGGTGCTCGCGGGCAGCGTGTTCAAGGGCAGAGGTCCGCTGCTGGTTGACACGATTACTCAGGTGGTGCACAGGATAGCTCCCCAGGCCAGCATCGTTCTCCCGGAGTTCGAGCCGGTTGTAGGGGCGGTTTTTCTAGCCTTGGAGGGTTTGGGAGTGGAGGTCAACGAGGACATCTACGCCAACGTACGGGCCAGCCTGCCGGACGAGCTGAGGCCGAAACAAGAGGCAAGCGGCCAGAGCGGGGCATAGAGGTCTGGAACGAGGCGGGCCGGCGGTTAGAAGAGAACGATATAGCAGTGAAAGGATAGTAATGAAAAATCGAATTGAAGAACTTCTAAAGCAGATGACACTTGAGGAAAAAGTATCCATGCTGGCCGGTTCGGACTCGTGGCATACCCAAACCGTTGAGCGTCTTGGTATCCCGGCTATCAAGGTGACCGATGGCCCTCATGGAGCTAGAGGAGGCACTGCCAAGGGTGGACCATCCTCAGTATGTTTTCCTGTGGGCACAGCAATGGCATCCACCTGGAATACTGAGCTTATAGGTGGTGTGGGTGCGGCCCTGGGAGAAGAGACAAAGGCAAAGAGCGCCCATATTCTTTTGGGGCCAACGGTAAATACTCACCGCTCTCCTTTGGGAGGCAGAAACTTTGAATGTTACTCCGAAGATCCTCACCTGACTTCAAGAATTGCTGTTGCTTTCATAAACGGCGTTCAAAGTCAAAACGTGGGAGCATGCATCAAACACTATGTCTGCAATGATTCGGAATCTGAGCGCATGTCAATCAGTTCAGAAGTAGGAGAGAGAGCGCTCCGAGAGATATACCTGGCTCCATTCAGAGCGGCTGTTAAGGAAGCAGAGCCCTGGGCAGTCATGGCGGCCTACAACAAAGTGAATGGAACTTTTGCCAGTGAAAACAAATATCTCCTGATGGATATATTGAAAGCAGAGTGGGGTTTCAAGGGGTTTGTTGTTTCTGATTGGGCGGGTACTAGAAACACGATCCCCGCTGCAAATGGCGGACTTGACCTGGAAATGCCAGGGCCTTCCCGAGTCATGGGAGACAAGCTGCTTAAAGCCGTGAACGAAGGCCACGTCAGCGAGCAAGTGATTGACGATAAAATCCGGCGTATCCTCAGAATCGTCATCAAATCAGGGGCGTTTGAAAATCCTGAAGAAGCTCCTGAAAAAGCGGTTGATAAACCCGAACATCGCAGGTTAGCTCGTGAGACTGCTGTCGAAGGCATCGTGCTATTGAAAAACGAGCGTAATGTATTACCCCTGGGCGAACAAAGGATAAAGTCTCTTGCCGTCATTGGGCCAAACGCAAAGGTGGCCAGGATTATGGGCGGAGGGAGTTCTCAGGTAAATCCTCATTACGCTGTAACTCCCTGGGAGGGCATCACCAAGAGATGTGGTGATTCCATCAAAGTGTCTTACCAGCAGGGCTGTACAAATCACAAGAGGCTCCCGGTTATCGGCGAAGAGTACTTAATCCCCTCTGCAAACCAAGAGGGTCACGGTCTTACCGGAGAGTATTTTAACAACCCTTCGACAGGCTCAGGACACCGCCCGGATCTTGCCGGAGAACCCGTTCTTACAAAGGTGGACAGAGACGTTGACTTTGTCTGGTCTGGCGAGTTCTCTCCTCTTGTGGATAAGGATGAGTTTTCTGCCAGATGGACAGGGAGATTTACTGCACCTGAGACAGGTACATATACATTCAGTTTAATCAGCGTCGGCCTCAGTCGCCTGTACATTGACAACAGGCGAGTCATTGATAACTGGACAGAGCAGATCCGTGGAGAAGCCTATTATGGTGCGGGAACCAAAGAAATGGTTGCCCAAATTGACATGACTGCCGGCCAATTCTATGACATCAGAATAGAGTATAGTAAGAAGGACGGCACGATTTTTGGCGCGCTTAGACTGGGATGCTTGCCCCCCGTTCCCGGCGATTCCGTAGAACGTGCTGCTGAACTTGCGGCCGAATCGGACGCGGCCGTGGTGTTTGTGGGCACAAGCGATGAATGGGAAAGCGAGGGCTACGATAGAGCAGACATGGAACTGCCGGGAGATCAGGCCGAACTTGTCAAGAAAGTGGCTGCAGCAAACAAGAACACCATCGTTGTCTTGAATACCGGTTCCCCGATAATGATGGATCAATGGATCGACCAGGTTCCCAGCGTCGTTGAAGCATGGTTCCCAGGCCAGGAATGTGGCAATGCCATCGCTGATATTCTGTTCGGAGATGTCAATCCCTCGGGAAGACTCCCTACGACATTTCCAAGACGACTTGAGGATAATCCAGCGTACATCAATTACCCCGGCGAAAATGGCAAGGTTCTCTACGGTGAGGGTATCTTTGTCGGATATCGTTACTATGACAAGAAGAAAATCGAACCCCTGTTTCCGTTTGGTCATGGACTTTCGTATACCAGTTTTGAATACAGTGATCTTGAAATCGGCTCAACAAAAGCAGAAGACAGCGTAGAGATTACAGTTGATGTCAAGAACACTGGAAAAAGAGAAGGGAAGGAAGTGGTGCAGCTTTATGTCTGTGATGTTGAATCTAGCCTGGTTAGGCCTGAAAAAGAATTGAAGGCCTTCAAAAAGGTCGCTCTCAAACCTGGAGAAACGAAAACGATCCATTTCTCTCTCGGTAAGGATGCTCTGTCATATTATGATCCACGGCGAAAGCAGTGGATCGCAGAAGCAGGTGAGTTTGAAATCCTGATTGGCAGTTCCTCGCGGGACATCCGGGCTAGAGGATCTTTCTCGTTAAAAGCTCCCCCAAAGAGTGCCCAGCGTAGGGCCCATAAAACCCTAAATAGCGACAGCACGTTACGGGAGATTCTGGACGACCAGGTGGGAAAGGCCGTTCTGGAAAAGCATCTTAGGAATCTGCTGGAGGCGCCTCAGCTCAGCATGGCAATGGGGCTTTCGCTGAACCAGTTGGCACAATTTGTGCCGGATGTATTGACGCCTGAAAAGCTTCAAGAGATTGACGGTGATTTGGGAAATCTATGATGACACTCTTAGAAGAATACCTGAACCCAGTACCAACGCCGCCCGGGGTGACGAGTGGAGAAATCGTGCGGAGGGCGATCGAGTTTGACGGCCCGCCTCGCGAAGGCCAAGAGGCTTTCCAGTTCCTGGTAGCCACCGCCATGCACGAGGCTGGTAAGTTTGAGCTTGAGGGCGTGGCAGAGGTTGATGGGCGGTCGCACTACACGTTCAGCGGTGCAGGCGGGGTGTTCAGCGTGGTGCGGCCAGAGATGGGCAAGGAGATGGAGAGAAGCGTGCGGGAGGAAGTGAAAGGAGGGTAGAATGGCCAAGTTACTAACTGCCGAAGAAGCCGCCAAACACATCGGGGTTTCACAACGCACTTTCTGGAGGAGGGTCGCAAGCGGTCTAGTGAAACCCGCACGGTCAAAAGGGAAAGGCAAGGACTGGAGGCGGCAGTATTTCAGCCAAGCCGATCTGGATGCTCTAAAAAGGGAGAAATGATTATGGACTCGAACCAGATCGGGGCAAGGGATTGATAAGGAGGAAGATAAGAGGCAAGGAAAAGCCCGAAGAGGTTCTCAGGCAATTGTCTCTACCAGGCAGCGAGGGATGGGAGCTGGTCTTTGAGACGCCAAAACTTTGAGACATCTCATCCTGATATTCTCAACTGCTCTGTCTTGGATCGACTTCTGGAGATTTTCGATCGAGTTAGTGAATTGGATACAAGAACCAAGTTGGGGCAGCAGGAATGAGGGCTTTGCCCCACACGGCTAGTACTAGGATATTGTGAAAAGCCACCTGCGTCAATCGCACAGGTGGCTTTTCCTGTTGCCAAACGGGTCACTTTGATATTATCCAAATCCTCTCCCCATCGGTCACCACTTCGATGGTGCCATGCTCGTCGGTGCGCAAGATGTGCTCTTTCTCTACCAAATCATCTAACCTCTCCAGCACCTGGGGTGAGGGATGGCCGAACCTGATGTCGGCACCCACGGAGATGACTACCAACTCTGGACTCACCGCGTTCAAGAAGGCCTCACTCGATGAGGTGCCGCCGCCGTGATGAGGAGCCTTGAGCACCGTGCTTGTTAGCTCCTGACCTGAGGCGACCAGCATTCCCTCTGCTGCCTCCTCGATGTCGCCAGGGAGCATGAAAGAGACCTGCCCCATGACCAGGCGAGTGACGACGGAATTGTTGTTGGCATCGGCGTCCGTGTACTTCATCAACTCGGGTCCAGGATGAAGGACCACGAGCTCTACTCCGTCCCCTGTCGCGATGCGCACCCCCGCACGGGCTGGGTGATTAGGAATTTCCTTCTCGCCAATCAGTTCCAACCAGCGCTCGTACATCGGGCTATTATGCTCGTAGCCGCTGTCGAGAACTTGCCCCACGCGGTAGTGCTCCAAAACCGGGATCAACCCTGCGATGTGGTCCTCATCGGCGTGGGTGAGGATGACTAAATCAATGCTGCGATCCCAGAAGGGCATCCTACGGCCCAAAGCACTAATCAGAGTCGTGGGGCTTGGTCCACCGTCAATGAGGATCTGTTGACCTCGCGGGGTCTCGATGAAGATCGCATCGCCCTCTCCGACGTCCAAGAAGACGACGTGGAGCTTCCCATCGGGCAGGCTGGCCGCTGCGACCCAGACGAGGATGGCGGCGATGGCCAGGCCAGCGATGAGCACTTTGGTGGAGAGGCGGTCGGACTTCGGCGAGCCCCTCGGCCTGAGCTCGGGACCAAGGCTCAGTCGAGCCGTCAGTCGGCGCCACAGAGACTTGAGACGCGAAGGCTCTTGTCGTGCTACCAGCGTAGCTCCGGCCAGCAAACCGTAGTAGAGGCAAACGAGGCTGGGGCTGACGTGTCCCAGGTTGAGGGAGGCATAGGGGAAGCTGGCCGTAATCTCTACCGCCCGGATAGTGTAAGTCAGGAAGAGCCAGGCTACCCAGCCCAGGACCTGGCCTAGTGGCAGCCAGATCAGGCCGGCGATGGTCGCCAGGCCGCCCCAGAGCATCACCCCCGGCTGAACAGACAAGATGAGGAAGTTGCTGAGCAGGGTGACCAGAGATAGTTGGCGGAAGTTATAGACTATGATAGGCAGAGTGGTGATTTGAGCTGCCAGAGTTATGATGAAAGCTTCGTTCAGGACCTCGACAGCCTGCTTGGCGGTTCCGGGCGAGAGCATCCTGGATAGCAGCCTCTCAAACCAACTTTCCAGGAGAGGAGTATAGAGGATCAGGCCCAGGGTAGCAGCAAAGGATAACTGAAAGCCCAGGTCCCACAGAGTCTGGGGATTAAGAGCCGTCATCAATGTGGCGGCAGCCATCAGCGAGGTGAGGGCCTCGGTCTGGCGGCCGTAGTGGGTGGCGATGACGTAGAGGCAGCCCATGATAGCTGCCCGCACTACTGCTGCCGAAGCTCCCACCAGGATAGTGTAAATGATGATGCCGGCTATGGCCCAAGGCATGGCACGCCGCTTGCCGAAAAGGCGTGTGCTGAGGCCGCTGAGGAGCCCAGCGATAATCGAGATGTTGAAACCTGAGATGACGATGATATGGGTAGTACTTGTGGCCGAGAAGGCTTTCATCAGATCGGCAGGAATGCCTGTCTCGATCCCCAAGAGTATCCCCGTCAGCAGCGCGGCCTGGGGCTCATGCAGGATGAGAGCGATGACCCTCTGGGCTTGCCTCTTGAAAGCCAAGAGGGCTCTTCTTGGAGCGCTGCCTTGCCCACGATCTATGAGGGTGATCCGGGAGCGCCACAAGATCGAGTAGATGCCCTGGCGAGCCAGATACTCTCGGTAGGAAAAGTCCTCTAACTCTTGCGGGGTCTCCAGTAACCCCTCGATTTCGAGTTCGTCGCCGTAATCGTATTTGGGATAGGGAGGAGCGCGCACCAGCACGGTGCCTCTCACATCGCGCTCTTGGCCCTCCACCTCTATCTTAGAGACCGCTACCCGTAGATTGGTGTAAGTATCGCGTACATCGGGCTCGCCGCTGACGGTGCCTTTGATCTTGACCCAGCCATGGTCGTTGTAGTGAGCCAGGTGGCCTTCATCGAAATCCTGAGGGGCGGCGCTGGCGTTGAAGCGCAGAGTGCCCAGGAGCAAAGAGAGGAAGCAGACGCTGATCAGCCTGACTCGCTGATCTTCGCGCCAGAGGAGAAGGCTCGCCAGGGGCAATAGTGTCAGCAGCCCAACGAAGCCTGATGGCAAGTGTAGAAACGAGCCCAGGAAGATGCCTGCGAGCCAGGCGCAGCCGAGGTAGGTGAGGGTCATAGCGATTTCCAGCGATCAAACGAGAGGGCGATCCCAAGCAATAGCCAGGACAAGACGCCTCAAGTTTAACACAGAGGAGGCTTTTTGACAAGGCGAGTTTCGTCAATATCCAGCTAAAAGGCGAGCCCCCTCCACCTGTGATGAGGCGAAGGGGGCTTGCTAGTGAACCCATCTATCTATTTAGCTTCCGCTTTGGCCACCAACTCCTCCCACTCGCGATCCACGTTCTTCTGGATGAACTCGATGTCCTCCTCGGTGAGGTGGCTGAAGCGGCCTTGAAGCTTGATGTACTCCCGCACTGGCACCTCCCGCTTGGGCCAGACGGTGATGGTCCACTTCTCCCCAATCTCCAGCTCGTAGAGGGGGAAGACCTTGCTCTCCACGGCCAAACGCGAGATGCGGATGGAGTAGGCGGGCAACACCTTCCAGCCAGGTGGGCAGGGGGAGAGGACGTGGATGAACTTGGCTCCGCGGATTCCCTTGGCCTTCTGGAACTTGCGGATCAGGTCCTCAGAATAGGCGACTGTGGCGGGTGCCGTGTAGGGGATGCGATGGGCGGCCGTGATGGCCACGATGCGGTATTGTGACCGGGGCCGGTAATTGTTCCACAACGGAATCCAGGTGCCCCGGCACCGTGTCACCGTCAATTGAATCCCAAACGTGCAGTTGAGACAACACGCACTGTGCCCTCTGATAGCAGCTATCGCAGACGCTCTCTCGCGTTGCGCAGGCCGGGGAACAAGAAAGCCCCCAACCCGGCGGCGTCGCCCCCCGGGTTGGGGGTGGGCCGTCTCGTCATTGACGACGGTCACCACCCACCTTTCTTAAACCACCTCGATCCCTTCCCCTTCCACCACTTCGCCAATCACCCAATGCTCTTGGCCCTCAGTGCTAAAGAGGGTGGTCAGCTCCTCCAGCTTCCCCGATGAGACAGCGATGAGTAGTCCACCTGACGTTTCGGGGGTATACAGGAGCATCTGCATCTCTTCTGGAATGCTTGGGGCAAAACGTACTTGAGCCGCATAGTGCTCCTGATTTCGGCAAGTGCCTCCAGGGAAAAGCCAATCCTCAGCATACCCCCTTGCCCCTTCCAGGAAGGGAAGTTTCTCCAAATAGAACCGTATCCCCACCCCGCTCTTTTCGGCCATCTCCTGGGCGTGACCCAGGAGGGCGAAGCCGGTGATGTCGGTGCAGGCGTTCACCCCCACGCGTTGCATCAGCCGGGCTGCCTCGCGGTTGAGCTTCTTCATGCTCTCCACCGCCGCCTCCACGTGGCTCGGATCGGCTACCTGCCCCTTGAGGGCAGTGGTAATGATCCCAACCCCCAGGGGTTTGGTCAGGATCAGGACATTGCCGGCCTTGGCCCCTGCCTTGGTGGCCACACGGTGAGGGTGGACGAAACCCGTCACTGCCAGGCCGTACTTGGGCTCCTTGTCATCCAGGGTGTGGCCGCCGGCGAGGATACCACCGGCCTCGGCCACCTTCTCCGCCCCGCCGCACAGGATCTCAGCGACGACATCAAGCGGTAAGTCAGGAGGGAAGCCGCAGATGTTAAGGGCGAGCACGACCTCGCCGCCCATGGCGTAGACGTCGCTCATGGCGTTGGCGGCGGCGATGGCCCCGTAGTCGTAGGGGTCGTCAACGATGGGCGGGAAGAAGTCAAGGGTCTGGATGACCGCCACCTCGTCGTTGATCTTGTAGACGGCGGCGTCGTCGCTCACCTCCAGCCCGACGAGCAGGTCAGGATATTCTGCGGCACGGAACATCTCACGCAGCGGGCGCAGGACCTGCGCCAGGGCCTCGGGGCCCATCTTGGCCGCTCAACCCGCCGCGCTGGTCATGGCGGTCAAGCGTATCTCCTCACGGGTCATGTGTTCTCCTCGGGATTTTTCATTGCGTCCTTCGGCACCCTTCGACCGCTTTGACTTCGCTCAGGACAGGCGCTCAGGACACGACGTGGGCAGCAAAAAAACCGCCGCCAGCACACGCCAGCGGCAGCAGTTGCCCCAGGAGGGACACCACGTCCAGGCTCAAGGCGCGGTCACATTACCGCCCGTTCGGCTGAGCCTAGACTTCGGCGAGGCTTCGACGGCGAGCTCAGGCCGAGGGCTCAGTCGAGCCGTCGAAGCCCCTGACGTGTGCAGGCTGGCCCTTCGACTGGGCTCAGGACAGGCCTGCGGACGCCAACCGGCGCCCCAAGTCATCTCTCAGGTGCGGCGGTGATGCAACATGGTCACTGCTCGTGTAACCTCCATTGCGAATGCAGACGATTTTACCACAAAAGCCTGATAAGCGCAAATCGGCAAGGTACACTTATGTAACGCCAGCCCATGGCGACGCGGTGGTCTCCCATACTGGTCACTAGCAGAGGAAAGATGCAATGTCTCCCGAACCGAGCCCAGGGGTCGGCTTCAACCCATGGAACAGGGTTTCTGAGAATCACTTGTGAAATTGACTAAATTGGAAATCAGAGGTATGATTGAGCAAAGCCTGTTGCTTGGAAGATGCGCACCTGCGAGAGGACTCAGGCGGTTGGTGAGGAAACAAGTACTGGAAGGAGCCCAAAGGATACTGATAGCTGTGGTGGTTGTCATCGCCTTGACCATGGCTTATCTGATCGTGCATGCATTGTGGGCACCTGAGCGTAGGCCTGCCAGATCTACGCCTGTCGCTGCAGCACTCACCCCGACGAGAGCTCTCAGCGCCAAGCCCACTGCCACCGAGATCGCTCCCTCGCCGACTGCCACCAAACCGCCTTCCAAAAAGATCGGCATAGTCGCCGGACACTGGGGATACGATTCAGGGGCTGTCTGTCCCGATGGCCTGACGGAAGTGGAGATCAATTTGGCTATCGCCCGGCTGGTGAAGGCCTTGCTGGAAAGCCAGGGCTGTGAAGTAGACCTCCTGGAGGAGTTCGATGCGGCATTGGATGGCTATCTGGCTGATGCCTTGATCTCCATCCATGCAGACTCCTGCAACATACCCGAGGCTAGTGGGTTCAAAGTAGCCAGGGTACTCGACAGCGCTGTGCCCCAGGAGGAGGACCAACTGGTGAAATGCCTGCGAGAGGAGTATCAAAAGGCCACAGGTCTATCGTTCCACAAGCACAGCATAACCTACCACATGCGTGAGTATCATGCCTTCTACGAGATCGCCTCTCAGACCCCGGCGGCGATTATCGAGACTGGCTTCATGGCCGCTGACCGGCAGATCCTCTTGGGCCAACAGGACAAGGTGGCTCAAGGCATCGCCAATGGCATCGTCTGTTTCTTGGAAACCGATTCAGACTGAGCTTCAGACCCCGACTATGGTTCCCCTAACTTCTCCACAGGCACATCTCGATACTTGTCCCCTTCGTCAATGAGCATCACCGGGATGTCATCGCGGATAGGGTACTTGCGGTCACAATCCCGACAGACGAGCCATTTCTCCCTGATCAGGTCAAGGAGGCCAGCGTCAGGGCCGTTCCGCACGCAGGCGGGGCAACGCAGAATGTCCAGTAGGTCTTGGCTCACCATTTCATGTTCCTCCTCGATTCAAAATCGCAAATTGGAGGGCTGGGGTCAACCCGGAACTTGCCAGACCATAGTATAGCACAAACAGGTTGAAACCTCAAACCACGACTTGCCTGATAGACAAGTATGTGCTATACTGTTACAAGAAGTTCCCAATCAAACACGCCCTTTGACTGACGAAGACGTGCCAACCTAGCATATAGCCACCTAGTGGAGAATAGAGAGCCATAAGCTATTGGCCATCAGCTAGATAGGCCCTTCGCCGGGATGAAAAGGACGGAAGACAAAAACGTAGGGAGGAAAAGAAAATGGCAGTAATTTCCATGAAGGCGCTGCTGGAGACAGGGGTGCACTTCGGCCATCGCACAGGGCGTTGGAACCCGAAGATGAAAGCCTTCATCTACACTGAGCGCAACGGCATCCACATCATTGACCTGCAGCAGACCATGACCGCCTTGGAGAAGGCCCACAATGCGGTCAGCGACACCGTCAGTGAAGAGGGCTTTGTCCTCTTCGTAGGTACCAAGAGGCAGGCCCAAGAGAGCATCGCCGAACAGGCACAGCGATGTGGCATGCCATATGTCAACCAGCGCTGGCTGGGGGGAACCTTGACCAATTGGCGCACCATACGCCAACGAATAGATTACCTGTTGAACCTGGAAGAGCGTCAGGAGCGAGGGGATTTCGACCGGCTGCTCAAGAAGGAGGCCCTGAAGCTGGGGCGAGAGATTGCTAAGCTTAATCAGCGCTTAAGTGGCATCAAGGATATGCGACGCCTGCCTGACATGCTCTTCATTACCGATGTGCGGCGCGAAGCCACCGCGGTGAAGGAGGCTAACAAGCTCGGCATACCAATTATAGCTATGGTGGATACCAACTGCGACCCGGATCCTATTGACTACATCATCCCCGCCAACGACGACGCTATCCGAGCCAATAAACTCATCACCACCAAGATCGCTGATGCTGTCATCGAGGGGCAGAATATGCGAGCAGCCCTCGCGCCCGAGGAAGGAGAGTTAGAGATGGAGGTCGAAGAAGAGAAATACCTGGGTTCCGCTACTCTGGCTAAACTCAGATCAGGGGAACTCAAGTTCGAGGAGGAGGAGCCAGAGGAGGCTTCCGAAGAAAAGGAAATAGGCGACGAAGAAGAGTAGGATTTTGAAGCCAAAGGCCCGGCCAGGTCGAACCCAACCTGTCTGGCGTGACAGATACAACGAGGGCTTCTTTATCAACATCAACCTATCCTTCGGTTACACTCAGGACATGTCGAGGAGGTCAAGGGTCAATTGGAGATCACAACGTCAATGGTAAAAGAGCTGCGCGAGGCGACAGGGGCCGGCGTGCTGGATTGCAAGAAGGCCCTGGAGGCAAGCGGCGGAGACCTTGAGAAGGCTAAAGCATATCTGCGAGAGAAGGGGTTAGCTGCTGCTGCCAAGAAAGCTGGCCGGGTAGCCAAGGAGGGCCTAATCGAAGCCTACGTCCACACTGGCGGCCGCGTCGGGGCCCTCATTGAGTTAGACTGCGAGACCGATTTCGTGGCCAGGACCGAAGAGTTCAAGGCCCTGGCCCACGATCTGGCCATGCAAGTAGTGGCTGCAAAGCCCCTTTATCTGGCCCCTGAGGACATCCCTCCTGATGTGCTGGAGGAGGAAAAGAACGTTTACCGAGCCCAAGCGAGGGATGCGGGCAAACCTGAACATATAATAGAGCGAATTGTGGAAGGCAAGCTGCAGAAGCATTTCCAAGAAGTCTGTCTTATGAGACAACCCTTCATTAAAGATGATGACTTGACCGTCCAAGATATACTCACTCGGACAATCGCTAAGTTGGGCGAGAACATCGTGATGCGGCGGTTCGCGAGATTCGCATTGGGTGATTAGGCAGTTAGGTGTTAGGATCCTAGCAACTCAGCTACCTGATCTGGGGAGGCCTGGATGTCCAAGGTTAAGTACAGGCGGGTCGTGCTGAAGCTGGGCGGCGAAGCCTTGGCTGGGCCCGCAGGATACGGCATTGACCCCGAAAGAGCCGAAGAGGTAGCGGCCAAGATTCGCCAGGTCAAAGACAACGATGTGGAGATAGCCATCGTTATGGGAGCTGGCAACCTCTGGCGGGGCAAGGACGGCTTAGCCCACGGCATGGATCAGGCTACAGCCGACCACATGGGGATGCTGGCAACGGTCATGAACTCCCTGGCTCTCCACGACGCTTTAGAGAGGGTCGGGATAACCACCCGGGTGCAGACGGCTATCGAGATGAGAGCCGTAGCGGAGCCCTATATCCGGTTACGGACAATCCGTCACTTGGAGAAAGGGCGAGTAGTCATCCTTGGGGCAGGGACAGGCAACCCTTTTTTCACCACCGACACGGCTGCCGCCCTAAGGGCTGTGGAGATTAGCGCCGACGTTCTGATCAAAGCTACCAAGGTTGATGCCGTCTACGAGAGCGACCCTCACCTTTACCCTCAAGCCAAGAAACTGGAGAACCTGACCTATATTGATGCCCTGAACATGGGAGTAGGAATTCTGGATAGTACAGCTATCTCGCTGTGCATGGACAATGACCTTCCTATCATCGTCGTCAACCTCTGGGAACCCAGGGGCATCGAGCGAGCCGTCCTCGGTGAGCCAGTGGGCACGATCATCACAAGGTAGCTTTTAGCCACGGCCCATCATCAGTTGTAGGCCAATGAGAGGTGCTTATCCATGATGAAAGACGTGCTTAAAGAGACCGAAGAGAGGATGAACAAGGCGGTGGATGCTCTCCGAGATAGCCTGGTGACCATCAGGACCGGGCGGGCTTCCCCGGCCTTGGTGGAGCGGCTGCCTGTGGAGTACTACGGCACGCCTACCCCTCTTAACCAATTGGCAACTATCTCCGTGCCTGAGCCACGGTTACTGACAATCCGCCCTTGGGACCCTAATGCCCTAGCCGACATCGAGAAAGCCATCCTGAAATCGGAGCTAGGGTTGACCCCCTCCAATGATGGCAGAATACTTCGCCTGACTATCCCTCGTCTGACTGAGGAGCGCCGTCAGGAGCTGGTCAAGATTGTGGGCAAGCGGGTCGAAGAAGGAAAGATAGCTATCCGCAACATTCGCCGCGATGCAGTAGAGGACTTACGCGAGCTGGAGAGCGAAAAGCTGATCTCCGAAGACGAGTTCTATCGGGCCAAGGATGATGTACAGGAGATAACCGACAAATTCGTTGTCAGGATGGACGAGATCGGCCGCGATAAGGAACGGGAGATCAGAGAGTTCTGAGTTGTCCACTTGCTGCGGTAGGATGAAAGACTCACCGAATGCGGAAAATAGGCCAAGCAACGTGTTTCTGGCGTTGCTTTCAAAGAGAGAACAGGGGTTGAGGTATCGTCATCGCTAACGTCTCAGCCCCTTTTTAGCAACTGAAACCAGCTCGGCGCATCCAGTCGCGACGGCTGGAAGAAACAGCTATGGGAACGGTAAAGCAGGTAGCCAAAGTCCCATATCATTTGGCCATCATAATGGACGGCAACGGCCGCTGGGCGCGGTCCCGTGGCCTGGCGCGGCTGGCTGGCCACCGGGCCGGTACAGAGAACATCCGGCGGATTCTGGAAGGTTGCGTCGAGTATGGCATTAAGGTTCTGACCGTCTACGCTTTCTCAACGGAGAACTGGGGACGCCCCGACGAAGAGGTGCGAGGCAAAATGCGCATCCTTGAGCATACCCTTGATCGCAAGTTGCCGGAGTTACACAAGAACGGTGTGCAACTGCGTCACAGCGGTCGTTTAGAGGGCATCCCCGAAGAGCTCAGGCAAAGGGTACGCGAGGCTATCGAACTGACCAGGTACAATGACCGCATAATCTTGAATGTGGCCTTCAACTACGGCGGCCGAACCGAAATCCTGGACGCTGTCCGGCGCATCATCGAGAGAGGGGTGGACCCGGGTCGGCTAGATGAGGACCTATTCAGCCAATACTTGTACACGCCTGGGCTGCCAGACCCGGATTTGATCATCCGCACCGCGGGCGAACTACGCATCAGCAACTTCCTCATCTGGCAGGGTGCTTACGCCGAGTACTATGCCACACCCACATATTGGCCCGACTTCGATAAGGAGGAGCTGTATAGGGCTCTCCTCGAGTACAGCAGACGGGAGCGAAGGTTTGGGCTTGTAAAAGCCTGAATCGGGCTCTTCGATGACAAGTCCGAGCCAATCCGTACCATTAGTGGACCCGAAATTGCTCTGAGGGGACTGCCAAATCCCCGCTTTTGGCCTGGATCTGGCGCTTGTCCTGAGCCTTGTCCTGAGTAGCCGCAGGCGTATCGAAGGGCTGTCGAAGGGATCCAGGCCGAGCAAAATTCGATCTACTGGTCATCAGGAAGAAACAAGTGTTCATTCAGCGCCTTCTAAGCGCCGCCATCCTAGTCCCCCTCGTAGCGGGGGTGACTTACGCAGGTGGGCTCTGGTTTTTCGTCGCCATAGTCTTCGCAGCCAGCGTAGCGGGTTGCGAGTTCTTTCACATGATGAGGCTACGAGGTTACAAACCCTCTTCTTTTTGGGGCTTAGCTCTGATCTGGCTGCTGTTGGCGGACGCCCGTTATCCTGCCTGGCAACTGGCTAAGCCAGCCTTAACAGGGGTGATAGTTCTGTCCCTGTCCTGGCAGCTATTTAAGAAAGACACCGCTACCCCGACTGTTGATTGGGCTCTAACTGTTGCCGGCGCGCTGTACCTCGGCTGGATGGCTAGCCACTTCATCTCCTTGCGAGATGCCCCTCGGGGGTTCGAATGGATGGTCTTGACGCTGCTCTCCACCTGGGGAGCTGACACAGGCGCTTACTTCATTGGTCTATCCCTTGGACGTCACAAATTCTTCCCCAGGTTGAGTCCCAAGAAAACTTGGGAAGGAACAATAGGAGGCTGGTTTTGCGGAGTAGCGGTCACACTCTCGATCGGCCTCGGCATAGGGCTGGGCTTTGCTCACAGCCTTGTCCTAGGCGCTCTCGTCTCCACCTTCCTCCCCTTCGGTGATCTCGCCGTATCCATGATGAAGCGCCAGGTGGGTGTTAAGGACACAAGCGGCCTCATCCCCGGTCACGGCGGTATGCTGGACCGCATTGACAGCCTGCTCTTCGCAGTGGTAGTGGTCTACTATTATGTCCGCTGGGTGGTCGGCCTCTGACGATTTGACTAAGCAAGCAAAAGATGCTACAATAAGTGTACGCGACGGCAATTGCGTACCCACCATCTGGAAAGAGAAGCGGGGGATTATTACTGACCCCCAAGGGGCTTCGTTCCCCTAAGCTCTGCTTTTTACCTCACTAACATTCACCTGAGTCCCCGCAATTCCATCACCAAAAAGCCACAGGCTATGACGTTATGCTTTTCCTTGCCTAAGTGATTTCAGGCGGCCTTGATTGCAGAGTCAATGCCCTTTGGCCCCGCGTGGCATCAAAGCGTCACCGCGAGTTGTGGTATTGACACCTTTTTCATCATTATCACATGGAGAGAGCTATGGATATGAACATCGTCGAATTGGAGACCAGAAAGCTGGACGAGCTGCGAGAGATGGCCCGAGAGTTGGACATCTCTGGCTGTACCCGCCTCAAGAAGAATGATTTGATCATGCGCCTCCTTAAAGCCAACGCCGAGCGACAGGGCTATATCTTCGGCGGAGGTGTGCTGGACATCGTGCACGAAGGCATCGGTTTCCTCCGTTCGGGCCATCTCTTGCCTGGCCCTGAAGATATCTACGTCTCACAATCCCAGATCCGTCGTTTCGGCTTGCGCAGCGGCGACATGGTCATCGGCCAGGTCCGTCCTCCTAAGGAGACGGAGAGGTACTTCGGCCTGCTGCGGGTGGAAGCAGTTAACGGTCTGGATCCCGAGGCAGCCAAGCTGCGCCCCAAGTTTGAGAGACTGATCCCTATCTTTCCCAATCAAATGCTCGTTCTGGAGACCAAAGCAAACATACTGGCCCCCCGGCTGCTTGATCTGATCGCTCCTATTGGCAGGGGGCAGCGAGGTTTGATCGTCTCCCCTCCCAAGGCAGGCAAAACCACTATCCTGAAGCAAATAGCCAACGGCATCACCACCAACTACAACCACATTCATCTCATGGTCGTCCTCATCGGTGAGCGGCCTGAGGAAGTGACCGACATGGATCGCTCGGTGGAAGCCGAGGTGGTGGCTGCCACCTTTGATGATCCTGTCCGGGATCAGGTCCGCGTAGCCGAGATGGCCCTGGAGCGAGCCAAGCGCCTGGTCGAGAGCGACAGAGATGTGGTTATCCTTTTGGACGGCATCACCCGCCTGACCAGAGCCTATAATCTCACCGTTCCTCCAAGTGGCCGTACCCTCTCCGGCGGCATCGATCCAGCGGCTCTCTATCCACCCAAGCGTTTCTTCGGTGCAGCTCGCAACATCGAGGAAGGAGGAAGCCTGACTATTATCGCCACCTGCCTTGTGGAAACGGGCAGTCGTATGGATGACGTCATCTACGAGGAATTCAAAGGTACAGGCAACATGGAGCTGCATCTCAATCGCAGGTTGGCGGAACGGTATATCTTCCCTGCCTTCGATATCCAACGCTCCAGCACGCGCCGAGAGGAACTGCTGCTGGGTGAGGAGACCCTGGAAAAAGTTTGGATCATGCGGAAGATGATATCTTACATGATGGTTTCACCCCCATCGGGTGCTGGGTTGGATATCGCTGGTGCTCTCGACGCCCTGTTGGAACGGCTGGCAAGAACCAAGAGCAATCAAGAATTCCTGGCGACGTTGAGCAAGGATGTGCTCTAAATCACATTGGAGAGATTACAGGTAGGGTGAAAAGGGCCGATTTGACAATTTGTGGTCTTGTGTTATAATTTGCGACGGAAGTGCACCTTATCCGACGGTGTACTCGTTGGAGAAGAGAGGAGCGAATGGAAATCCCAGCCGATTTTCCCCCAGCAGGGGAAATAGAGGATGGGCCCTTGATCGGACGTTGGTCTACCCTCTGGTCAAGGGCAAAAGACTGGGTTCCCAAAACAAAAATACGGATCTCGATAGCCAAGGTGGGCGGCAGGCCCTTCTTCTCCCGTTTCATCTCTCACTCGATCATCATCCTGCTGGCTGTCTCGACCACTCTACTGAGCAAGGTGGAGATCCGAAGGGCTGACCGACCAGGTTCCCTGCCCACCTCAACCCCAGCTCCTAGCTTGGGTTTCCGCCTGCATGCTGGCCTCTCAGTCCGGGGAGGACCCCGCTCCCAGGACGAAGACGCCATCGTCCGAGCTCCTGTGCCCCACACGATTTTTGCCCCTACTTCCACTCCTACTCCTACCTCTACCCCTACTCTCACTCCTATCCCCACTCCCACACCTACCCCCACTCCTACTATCGTGCCCACCGAAGAGCCTGGTGAATTGGCGCGACAAGGGATCATCACCTACACTGTACAGACTGGTGACAGTCTTTACGGCATCGCTGAGAAGTTCGACATCAGCGCCGATACTATCATGTGGGCCAGCGGCCGGCTGGAGGATCACCCCGACCTCCTGAAGATAGGCCAGGTGCTAGCCATCCTGCCTGTAGACGGGGTCTACCGTACGGTGGTCGAGGGCGACACCCTGGAGAGAATAGCTCAGCAATACGCGGTGGAAGTTTCAGCCATCATAGAATGCGAATACAATGACTTAGAGAGCCCTTATAGGCTGGTCTCGGGGCAGAAGCTTATCGTTCCCGGCGGCAAAAAGCCCTACCAGCCTCGTGTCGTGCATGCCTATTCTGGTCCCATCCCCGAGGGAGCTGCCAGAGGCACCAGCAGCTTTGTCTGGCCGGCCAGTGGGACTATCACCCAGAAATTCTGGGATAGGCATAAGGCTATTGACATCGGCGCCCCCACGGGCACTTCCGTCGTCGCTGCAGATTCCGGCTACGTAGTCCAGACCGGTTGGAGTGAGTACGGCTATGGCAAATACGTGGTTATTGACCACGGCAACGGTTTCCAGACCCTTTACGCCCATCTCAGCACTATCTTGGTTGAGGTCGGCCAATCCGTCGGCAAAGGTGAAAGAATCGGATCAACAGGCGAAAGTGGCAGAACAACGGGGCCCCACCTCCACTTCGAAATCCGATACAACGGTGTCCAGCGCAACCCCTTTGGGTATCTGCCATAGGGAACTTTTGACGTTAAAATTAATAAGGGTCCAAAAACAAAAGGGCAGAGATTTTCAACCTCTGCCCTCGTTTTTAGCTTGCCTTTTCTGAGGTTTGATTTAGATAATGATCTGTTGTATAATGGGGCCACTGTGACAGATACAACTGCGACGAGCCCAGTCGAGTCGGTGGGCCTGAGCTGGAAGCCCTGTCGGCCAGCAAGGGCCAAGGCTTCGCCCTGACGGGCTCGAGCCCGAAGGGTAGATCACCCAGGGGGTAATCAATGTCTCCATCGGACGAACCCCACTTTCCACCTTACTGGTTCACTCCCAACGGGCAATTGGCTGGCTGCTGGGATATCTTTCGCACCATCCTGCCACACAATGTGCCGCCCGGATCAGAAGTAAACCACCCCGCAGCTTGCTGCGGGGCATTTTCCAGCGGAATGATTGTGTTGGGGGCTGCCGCCCCGAAAGCGCCGCTGGCCATTCCTCCCGCCAGCAAGCTGGGGGGCAGGCTGGCGAATCTAGTGAATGTGCCTAGCGTCGTCCTGAAAAGGTCCAGCCACCCCTGGGCAATACACGTTGCGCTGGGACTTTGTAGGTGAGAGAATAGCCTGGTTCTCAAAAGAAGGAGCGACTCCGTTAGAGGTGGCCATTGAGGTCGCCGAAGGGGGCATCCCTTCAACTCCCTGGCGGGCCCAGGCTAGCCACAACCAGGCTAACGTGAGCAAAGCCTTTGACAGCGACCCGGATACCTTCTGGGATAGCGAGGCCGCGCAGCAGCCGGGCATGTGGTACGAACTGGATCTGGGCCAGATCCAAACCATTGAGCGGATAAAGATAGAGAGCCCTGGGCGGGGCTTCGCCGTGGGCTGCACCATGAGCGTCTCCACCGACCGGACCGATTGGCAGGTGGTGGATGAGAATCCCCACAACTGGAAATTCATTGATGCCAGCTTCACCCCCCGCTCGGTGCCCTACATCCAGATTGAGCAAACGGGATCTTCCAGTTGGGGTGCTCGTTGGCTGATCAGTCAGATCAGCGTCGGCCTGGCACATCCCTAGCTTGCACACTTTAAGACATGGAGGTGACCCAATGACGGAAACGAAGCGAATCTCCTTCAGCATACCGACGGCACATGAGAGGTTGGCCGCTTTTGGGCTTACAGAGGAGGAAATCGAGCGTAGCCTGGACTTGGTGGAACAGAAATACGGGCCTGTGGATGAACTGGTGCCTGGAGAGTACGCCATCGAGCTGCCCATCGAAGAGCCTGGGGCCCCAGTCTACACTAACCAAGACGTGATAAGTTCCTTCTACGCAGCGGCTAGACAAGTCGGAGCGGACGGCTGGAGTTGGCTAAGCCGGGCTGGACTAACCGGCCTGGTAGCCGACCGCCAGGGGGAGTATCGGGGGCCAGCAATTGACGACCTGCCCGGCTTGACAGCGGGGGAGAAGGCCAGAATCCAAGCCATTTTGGCCCCTACTGCGGCACCACCTGCTGAGGCCGTCCCCAGTTTCACCTGGGTCGGCCCCACCGGCAATCACGATAGCGGTCGCTTTGGCCATCAGATTGAGATGATCGTCATCCACTTCACCGCCAGCGGCAGCGGCACAGGCACGGTATCCTGGTTGAAGAACCCTCAGAGCAAGGTCAGCGCCCATTATGTCATTGACCGTGACGGCAGGATGTTCCAGGTGGTCAAAGACGGCAACAACGCCTGGCACGCTGGCCTATCCAGCAGGCCAGCGCTGGGCCTGGAGGCCAACCGCCTACGTTTGGAGAGGGGCGACCTGATCCGGCCTAACCCCCGGGCCATCGGCATCGAGATCGTAAACTGGGGCCCTCTGGAGAAAAGGGATAACAAGTACTACAACTGGACGGGGAAAGAGCATCTAGGGCAGGTGGTCGAGGCCGGCGGTCAATGCTGGGAGCCATACACCGAGTCCCAGTACGACAGCCTGATCGAGTTGGTCTCCTACCTCTGCAAGCGGTACGGCGTAACAATCCGGTACCCGCCCCAGGGCGCCGGCGTCTACCATGAGAGGCCGCAGGATCTGGCCGATTTCAGCGGCATCCTGGGACACAGCGCTATTGACAATACCAAGTCCGACCCTGGCCCCCATTTCGACTGGGATCGCCTGATGGCCGGGCTGCGGTCAGCGGGCTAAGTGCTTGTCAGACTATTACTGCAGCTTTCATCCTACCACAAAGACACCAAGATTACAGAATTACTGTATTTCCTTCGTGTCTTCGTGGCGTTCGGCTGAGCTCACGCCGAAGCCTTGGTGGTTAATCTGAAAGTTGCTCGACGGTAGACAGATACGCTAGGACGATCGCTGGAAGGATGTCGAGGTGTTTTGGCCTGCTGCGCCGAAGGCCCTCTGGGCTGGAAGCCGTGGGTCGAAACCCCTCAACTTATTTGAGGTGGCAGATGTTATTGGGATCAAAGCACTTGTCCTGTATGACAAGTACAGGGCGGCCAGTGGTCGTGGTCATGTCGGCCGTCTTGCTGGTAACCTCCTGCCGAGGGGCCATTCCCTTCTCTGGCCGTGATGCGACACCGACTCCCATACCCTTGGAAGCCGAGGATACAGCCCGAGCCTTCTTGGAGTCCTGGGAGCGAAGCGATTACGGAGCCATGTATGCACTCCTCTCCCCATCAACTCAAACGACCATCGGCCCTGAGGAGTTCGCCAGGTTCTATGGGGATGTGGCTGCTGAGGCCGCCATTACCTCGATCTCGACCGATGTCCGCTCGGCTCTTCAGGATGGCGCCGAAGCTCAGGTGGCCTATCACGTGATCATGGAAACCGGCTCAGTAGGCCCTATCGAGGCCGAGAACGTGATGCCCCTGTCGTGGACTTCGGCTGAACTGAGCGGTTCGACTGAGGCTTCGACGGTGAGCTCAGCCGAACGGCTCACCGAAGTCTCGCCGAAGTCTGATCAAGGACAAACAGGCGGCCGCTGGGGAGTGAACTGGTCGGCGGGGCTTATCTTCAAAGAGCTAGAAGGCGGGAACCTGCTGCGAAGGATCGAGCAGATACCTGCGCGTGGCAACATCTTCGATCGCAACGGTGAGGGCCTCGCCATAAACAAGACAGTGGTCACCGTGGGGGTGGTGCCTGGCGAGATCGAAGATGAGGACAGGCTCCTGGCAGAACTCAGCCCTATCCTGGCCCTGGACCCCGCCGTCATCAAGGCCAGGTACGCCAACGCCGCCCCCCACTGGTTCGTGCCCCTGAAGGAGATCTCCCTGGAGCTGAGCCAAACCCATCACGATGCTCTCTCGGAGCTGCACGGTTTGTCCCTCAGGGAGAAAGTGGTGCGCTCATATCCTGAGGGGGGCATAGCCCCTCACGCTGTGGGTTACTTGGGCGCTATAGGCCCGGACGAGCTGGAGCGTTGGAAGGCCAGGGGCTATCGGGGCGACGAGTTGGTGGGCAAGTCCGGTTTGGAGCGTTGGGGCGAAAACCATCTTGCTGGCCGACGGGGAGCAATCCTAACGGTCGTCACGCCAGCATGGACGCCAGTGGCAATCCTCAAGAAACGAACCCTGGCGCCGAGCCTCGATATTTATACGACTCTGGACAGTAAGCTACAGAAAGCTGCCGAGGGGGCCCTGGCGGACAGAGCAGGGGCTATCGTGGCTCTCGATCCCAACAGCGGCCGGATTCTGGCTATGGTAAGCTGCCCGACCTTCGACCCCAACGCTTTCGCCTCGGGCCTCAGCCTCGAGGAGTGGCAGGCCCTGGCCAATGACCCCGGCCGCCCTCTGGTCAACCGGGCTGTGCAAGGGGTATATCCTCCGGCTTCAGTCTTCAAGATCGTGACCATGACTGCTGCCCTGGAGGCAGGCGGTTTCATCCCCCGGTCCACCTTTACCTGCACCGGTCTCTGGGAGGGCTTGGGCCCCGATTGGGCAAAGACCTGTTGGGTGGAGACCGGCCACGGCCAGATCAATCTTGTCCAAGCCCTCATCGTTTCCTGCGATGTGGCGTTCTATGACATCGGCTTGGCACTTCACAACCTCGACCTGGGGCTGCTGCCCGACTACGCCCGCCGATTCGGGCTGGGGGCCTCCACCGGCCTGGAGGGGCTCGACGAGGCAACGGGCCTGGTACCCGACGATGCCTGGAAGAGAATGGCCATTGGCGACGGGTGGGCACCAGGCGACTCAGTGAACGTAGCCATTGGGCAGGGCTATCTCTTGACCACGCCTCTGCAGATAGCCAACGTGCTGGCCGCTGTAGCCAACGGCGGTACCATCTACCGGCCGCAAATCCTCCTCAAAGTGGCCGGCTCCCCAGGGGAGCCGGAGGAGTTCTTCGCACCTCAAGTTATGGGCCAGCTTCCCGTAAGCCCGGAGCACTTAGCAGCCATCCGGGAGGGCCTGGTGGGCGTCGCTGCAAGTCACTACGGAACAGCTCACAAAGCGTTCCGGGGTCTGGAGGTGTCTGTGGCCGGGAAGACGGGCACTGCTGAAACGGGTATTGATGAACCCCACGCCTGGTTCGCCGGCTACGCCCCGGCCGATGATCCTCAAATCGCTGTAGCCGTGATCGTGGAGTACGGTGGCGATGGGGTCAAGATGGCCGCTCCCATCTTCCGCCAGGTGATCGAAGCCTTCTTCGGCATCGAGAAGTAGGGGCAATCCCTTGCGGTTGCCCTCGGTTGGCAGCGGTTTGCGTCGAGTTGTCCGGCGTCGGGTAAGGGCAAGCCTTACCCCTACGTGATGGGTGTACCTGAATAGTTAGCTGCGCTAACATTGAAATGCCACGCTGCACACCGAGCCCAAAGTCAAGCGCCCCGCCGTCATTCGGTCGGGGCGCTATTTCCAGCGCCTGGCTAGACCCAGGCGCTGGGTATGAGATATAGCCTGCCAGCACCGGGGTTTGGCTCGGTCCGAAATCTAATCCTCGAAGAGAGGCACAAGTTTGAACTGGTCCACGTCCACCAGCCCCTTGTCCGTAAGTTTCAGCGCGGGGATGACGGGCAGAGCCAGGAAACTGATAGTCATGAAGGGATCGTGCAACTGCGAGCCCATCTCCTCGGCCACGGCCAGGAGCTCATCCATCTCCTCTCGCACCATCTGCAGGGGTTGGTCGGACATCAGGCCAGCGATGGGCAGCGGCAAGCGAGCACGCACCGCACAATTTTCCACAGCAGCCAGGCCTCCGCCTATGGCCGCCACGCACTCAACTGCTGCCATCATGTCCGCATCGTCGGTGCCCACGACGATGATGTTGTGGGAGTCGTGGGCCACTGAGGAGGCGATGGCGCCCCGCTTCAAGCCAAAGCCCCGCACGAAGCCCAACCCCGTGTTCCCCGTGCCCTTGTGGCGCTCGATGACGGCTATCTTCAGGATGTCCCGCTCCACATCGGCCACAGCCAGCCCGTCCTCCACTTTGACCTCCTCGTTCAGCTTCTCGGTGACGATCTGATCGGGGATCACCCCGATGACCCTGGCCCGCCGCCCCCTGGCTGGTATCTTGAAGTCAACCCCGGCCCAGTTGACGTTGACCGAGCCGCGCACGTGCGCGGCAACTTCCTTGAGAGGGCCAGGCACTATCCGACCTTCCTCGGCCACCAACTGCCCGCCGCTGAAGACCTTCTCGATGTGCAGGCTCTCAAAGTCGTCGAAGGCAACCAGATCGGCCCGATAGCCGGGGGCGATAGCGCCCCTGTTGCGCAGGCCGAAGCGCTCCGCCGCGTTGATGGTAGCCAGTTGGATGGCCGTAATGGGGTCCAGGCCCTGGCCGATAGCCATTTTCACCAGGCTGTCAATGTGCCCTTCGTCAATGAGATCAGCGGGGTGGCGGTCGTCGGTGACGAACATGCAGCGCCGGGCGTTCTGGGGGGTAACTAAGGGCAGGAGGTCCTTCAGGTTGCGGGCCGTCGTCCCCTCGCGGATCATGACGTACATGCCCAGGCGGAGCTTCTCGCGCGCCTCCTCCAGGGTAGTGCACTCATGATCGGACGTGATGCCAGCGGCAACGTAGGCCTGCAGGTTCTTGCCCGACAGGGCGGGCGAGTGGCCGTCGAGGGGGTGGCCGGCGAAGGCACGAATCTTATCCAGTACCTCGGGGACGCCGCAGACCACACCTGGGAAGTTCATCATTTCCGCCAGGCCCAGCACCCGGGGATGTTTGAGCAGCTCGACCAGGTGATACCAGAGCAATTCGGCGCCGGAGGTCTCCAGGTTGGTGGCCGGCACGCACGATGGGGCCATGACGAACACAGTCAGCGGCAGCCCTTCTGATGCGTCCAGCATGTAGCGGACGCCCTCGATGCCCAGCACGTTGGCGATCTCGTGGGGATCGGTGACGACGCTGGTGGTGCCTCGGGGCACGACGGCCTTAGCGAACTCCGGCGGAGTCACCAGGCTGCTCTCGATGTGCACGTGGCCATCAATGAAGCCAGGGCAGACGTATAGTCCCTTGAGGTCTATAGTCTCCCCGACCGGGTAGTCGCCCAGGCCCACGATCCGGTCGCCAGCGATGGCGACATTGGTCTCGATGATCTCATGGGAGAAGACATTCACCACTCGGGCGTTCCTGAGCAGTAGATCGGCCTTCTCCTCCCCCCGTGCAAGCTTGATTGTCTCCGCTAATTCCATCTTTGTGGCCTTTCGCAATTCAGCCGCTCTTTACAATGGTCATTAGCTCATCCGGCGTAATGATCATTAAGCCCGACCTCTCTGCCACCTTCGGATCATCAATAAAGTGTTTCCGATCCCAGGTCACAAGATAATCCACCTTGGCCTTGGCCGCGGCTGCAACAATGGGGGCATCTTTGAGGTTAATGTAGGTCGCTGTCCGCTTTAGCTCCTCCAAAGCTGGTTTCTCAGCAACCTCGGCGGCGACAAGAGTTAGAAGTTCGCGGAAAGCCGGTAAGGCCTCGGATGCTTTCTGGGCGAGGTTCCTTTCAGCCTCTTCAAGGACATGTTGGCTAACGAGGATCTTCAGATTTCCCCGAATTGCCTCCCGCAAAAGATCGCGAGACGACCCCGTTCTAGAATAGCTGGCGGAGAACAACACACTGGCGTTGAGGAAGGCCCTGATCACCTTTCCTTCTCCACACTAAGGCCATACTCCTCCTCAATTATTTGGCCTCGGACCTCCCTCCCTGACTCAATCAGTTCCCCCAGGGTGATCCCTCGCTTCTTGAGGACTTCCCCGATCCGATCCAAAGCGCCCATCGCCAGGACCTCACGGGGGGAGATCAGGATCCCCTCTTCGGTTTCGATAAAAGCCACGATGCCTCCTTCCTCGATCCCAAATTTGCGACGAAGCTCTATAGGTATCGTCACTTGGCCTCTCTTCTGGACGGTCGCTAATTTCACCAGTTCAGCCATTTCAGCCCCCTCTCGGTTAAGTCGTACTTTATGAAAGTATGATGATACTAGCATATTCTCCGGCCTTTGTCAAGAGTCTGGTGAAAAACAAAGGCCACGAAAGCATTTCGCAACTTTCGTAGCCTTTCGCGACCTTCGTGGTTCAAACTGCCCCCTCACCAGCGCGTCAATCTGCTGGTCGGTGGTCTCGATTTGCCGCTGGTAGAGTTTCTTTTCGGCGGGGTGGCGGTCGTCGGTGACGAACATGCAGCGCCGGGCGTTCTTGGGGTAACTAAGGGCAGGAGGTCCTTCAGGTTGCGGGCCGTCGTCCCCTCGCGGATCATGACGTACATGCCCAGGCGGAGCTTCTCGCGCGCCTCCTCCAAGGTAGTGCACTCGTGATCCGAGGTGATGCCAGCGGCGACGTAGCCCTGCAGGTCCTTGCCCGACAGGCCGGGCGAGTGGCCGTCGAGGGGGTGGCCGGCGAAGGCGCGGATCTTATCCAGTACCTCGGGGACGCCGTAGATCACGCCGGGGAAATTCATCATCTCCGCCAGGCCCAGCGCCCGGGGATGTTTGAGCAGCTCGACCAGGTGATACCAGAGCAATTCGGCGCCGGAGGTCTCCAGGTTGGTGGCCGGCACGCACGATGGGGCCATGACGAACACAGTCAGCGGCAGCCCTTCTGATGC
>Ga0209986_10001058_pt1 | contig 26805 bp, 28 predicted proteins | sample BlataG_FD_183168 | JGI IMG/M metagenome (GOLD analysis project Ga0209986, IMG submission 183168) | Deep subsurface microbial communities from Black Sea to uncover new lineages of life (NeLLi) - Black_00105 metaG (SPAdes) (version 2) | ecosystem: Environmental > Aquatic > Marine > Oceanic >... | reverse complement strand
GAGATATAAGGCGGTTTTCTAAAGATTGGTTAGGAGGGAGATAAAAATGGCTATAATGGAGGTAAACGTGATTCCTCTTGGAACTGAGACCCCCTCGGTGGGTGATTATGTCACCCGAGCGGTGAAGATGAAAACTTATGATTCTTAATAATTTTCTTGCATATTCTCATTATTTCTGGTATTCTATTCTCTGGGAATCTCAATGACGGCCATCAATTTTCTAACTGTCAAGGATTTCACTTATCCTGTAACCATCATATTCTCTTGAAGATCTTTAGGATTTTAAAATGGTATATGAAGATCGCCTTCCACCTGAAGAGGAATTAAAAGCAAAAAAGGCGGTAGGGAAAAGTTTTGAACCCTCGGTTATCGATCGTTCTATTCTCAAGACCATTTCCTATGAATATCCTTACCGACCCATCCAGATGGAGCATACTACAGATGAATTTACCTGCCTCTGTCCTTTCTCCGAGCTTCCCGACCAGGCTACTATAACCATTAAATATGTGCCCAACAAATTATGTATAGAACTGAAGTCCTTGAAGTACTATTTTTACTCCTTTCGGCAGGTCAGAATATTCCATGAACATGTGGTGAATAAAATCCTGGAGGATCTGGTGGCCGTTCTGGATCCCATAGAGATTAGCGTAGTGGCAAAGTTTGCTATAAGGGGAGGTATATCCAGCACAGCTACAGCCTCTTGTAAGAAGAAAGAGGGAGGATAGACTATGCGGGAATGCAGTATAGAGAAAAATAAGAAAAAATGTAACTGTACTTATGAGCCCTGCGATAGAAAGGGAATCTGCTGTGAGTGTATCTCCTATCATTGGAGAATGGGAGAACTACCGGCCTGTTTTTTTCCTGATGATATAGAGAGAACCTATGACCGTTCCATCGAAAGATTTATCAGAACCTTTAAAGAAAGGGGAAAGTGGCAGTAAAAGGAGGGAAGTCGAATTAAAGTACCCCAAGAACTGCCAGTTTTTTAATTAGCGAATTACTAGAAGAACAAAGATGAAATCAATAGTTTCAACGGGCAGGGGTGGATCTGGAAAAACTAGTTTTATTGCGCTATTAGCTAAATATTTAAGACCCAAAAATTCTTTGCTTCTGATTGATGCAGATCCAGATGAGAATCTAGCTGAAATGATAGGCGTTAATTTAGAAAAAGAGAAGATAAAAACAATATCGAGTGTGCTCTTTGATATTCAGAAAGGAGAAGTTCCCGAAGAACTGAAATCTCTACCTCGTCCAAATCAAATTGAATATATGTTTCATACCTGTTTATACGAAGGTACCGGATTCGACCTGTTTTCCCTGGGAACGAAATGGACAGTTGGATGTTACTGCCACCCAAACAACATTTTAAGGTCGATTATCCCTAGACTATCGATAAATTACGATTATACACTCATTGATTCTCCCGCAGGATTGGAACATCTGAATAGAAAAGTAACGTCCGAGGTAAATGACATATTTGCCATAATTGATCCATCAAAGAAATCTTTCGATAACGTAAAAAGGGCCGGCAGAATTGCAGAGGAAATCGGAATAAAATACAATAATTTCTATGCTGTGGCTAATTACAGGTTTTCTGAAGAAATGGGGGGATTGATAGAAAAGAAAACAGGGCTAAGATATTTGGGAAAAATAAACTATGATAAAAGCCTCGAAGAATATACTTTCAATGGAAAATCTTTGCTTGATCTACCCGAAGACTCTCCAGCATTTGTCTCGGTAAAAAAAATCATGGAGAAGATAGACCAGGAAAAGAAAGAGATATAAGATGGGTCAGATATTTGGGCCGGTACCTTCTAGAAGACTGGGTTTTTCCTTAGGTGTAGATACAATTCCCTTTAAGACCTGTAGCCTTAACTGTATCTATTGTCAACTGGGAAGGACAATTAATAAAACTATCCAAAGAAAGGAGTATATAGCTGCCGATGATATCTTAAGGGAGATAGAAGAGGTTCTTCGAGAAGGAAAAAGGATCGATTACATTACCTTCTCTGGTTCCGGGGAACCCACCTTAAATTCTGAGATTAGGAGGATGATTAGCCGGATTAAGGAACTAACCTCAATCCCTTTAGCCATCCTGACCAATGGAACTCTACTCTACCGGCCGAGAATACGAGAAGACTTGATGGAGGCAGATTTAGTGATCCCCTCTCTAGATACGGTGACTCAGGAAATCTTTGAGATGGTAAACCGCCCTCATCCCTCACTAAAGATTGAGAAGGTCATCACCGGGATAGATAGTTTTTCTCAAGAGTTTAATGGTAAGGTCTGGTTAGAGATTATGGTGGTTAAAGGAATAAATGATTCTCTAGAGGAAATAGAAAAGGCAGCCCAGGTAATCAAGCAAATGAATCTCGAAAAAATCCAATTAAATACTGTGGTTCGACCCCCAGCAGAGGAATTTGCTCGGCCTTTAACTGCAGATGATTTAAATAATATAAAGACGGTCTTAGGAAAGAAATGTGAGATCATTGCTGAATTTAAAAGAGCCACCCAGAAAGCTTATAAAAGGGATGTGGAGAAGAGAATATTGAGCATGGTTAAAAGACGCCCTGTCACACTGGTTGATATCTCTCACTCTCTGGGACTACACCGAAATGAGATAATTAAATACGTCGAGACTTTAGAGAAAAAGCATCAAATAAAAACCAAGGTTCATAGTGGAGAAAGATACTACCGTTAAAAAAAAGTTAGAAAGGAGAAAGATATGTCAGAGATGACATTAACAGATCAAACCTGGGATAATGAGGTCTTAAATTCGGATCTTCCCGTAATAGTTGATTTTTGGGCCGAATGGTGTGCACCTTGCTCTATGATAGCCCCAGTGGTAGAGCAAATGAGTGAGGAGTACGAGGGAAAAATTAAGGTAGGGAAATTAAATGTCGATGAGAATCAAGTCACAGCCGGAAAATACCAGGTTATGGCCATCCCTACTCTTTTATTCTTCAATGGTGGCAAACTTGTAGATAGGGTGGCCGGGGTAGTGCCCAAGAAAATTTTAGTAGAGAAAATCGAAAAGATATTGGAGGAGAAAAATTAAAATCACTTTTCAACCAGAAGGAAAAACAGCCGAAGCAGATAAAGGAACAAACCTATTGGAGGCGGCTACCCAGGCAGGGGTATACATTAACAGCGTTTGTGGAGGGGATGGAATCTGTGGAAAATGCCGCCTTATTTTGAAAGAAGGAGCGGTAAAAGTTGAACCTACCACTCTTTTAACCAGGGATGAGATCAAAAAAGGCTATGTTCTTGCCTGTCAGACTAAGGCTGAAGGAGACATAGTGGTAGAAGTCCCTCCCGAGTCTAGAGAGGAGAAAGGAAAAATACTGGTAGATAAAGACGCCCGCCGCTTTCGAGGTCTTTATGCTCCTCTTAAGGGAAAAGTCTATTTTAAATACGATCCCCTGGTGCAAAAAATGTATCTTGAACTCTCTCCACCCGGCCTTCAAGATAATTTAGCTGACCACCCACGTCTTTACCGTCAGATCCGCCGACAAAGAAAGATTCCCATCATGCAGACCGGTCTTAAAATAATGAAGACCTTACCCAGGACCTTAAGAGAAAATAAGTGGAAAGTAACAGTAACCCTGGGAATAAGAGGAGAAACAGTGGAGGTTATTCAGGTGGAAGGAGGGGATACTACCAAGAAAAACTACGCTGTAGCCGTAGATGTCGGTACCTGCACCGTAGTGGCTCATCTGGTAAATCTAAACACCGCTGAAACTGTCGATGCTGAGGCTACCTATAATTCCCAAAGGATTTATGGGGAAGAAGTAACCCGGAGAATAATCTATGCAGAACAGAGTGGACCGGATAAATTAAAGCAAGCCGTGGTAGGTGACATAAACAATCTTATTACTACTCTTATCCTGAAACGCAATGTAAAGCTAAACGATGTTATGGCTCTCGTCTGTGCGGGGAATACAACCATGGTTCATTTTCTTCTGGGACTTGATCCGGCCCGGATCAGAAAAGAGCCGTACATCCCTGCCTGCACTTCTCCTCCGCCCATCAGAGCAGCCGAGGTAGGAATAAAAATTAATCCCCGGGGTCTTCTTTACTGCCTTCCCAGTATAGCCAGTTGGGTAGGAGCAGATGTTACTGCTGGTATTCTGGCCACTGGACTCTATGAGGCTGAGGAACTTACTATGCTTATAGATATAGGGACCAATGGAGAAATCGTCATCGGAAATAAAGACTGGATGATCTGTTGTTCTGCCTCCGCCGGCCCTGCCTTTGAGGGAAGCGGCGTAACATGTGGCATGAGGGCCGCTGAAGGAGCTATAGAGAAGGTGAACATTACCAAGGAGAGGGAGGTCAGCTGTACTACCATTGGAAATACCAAACCACGGGGAATATGTGGATCCGGATTAATTGACCTCGTGGCTGAGTTATTCACCTCAGGCTTTATTGATAGATCTGGAAGATTAAATTCTTACAAAGGTAAGAGAGTTAGGGAAAGGAATGGAGAGCTGGAATTCGTTCTAATTTCTGCTGATCAATCGGCAACAAGAGAAGACTTAGTCATTACCCAGCCAGATATTGATAGTTTAATAAGAGCCAAAGCAGCTATTTTTGCTGCCATAAATATATTAATCGGTTCCCTTAATTTAGAATTTGAAGACATAGGGAAAATATATCTAGCTGGAGGATTTGGAAACTACCTTGACAGAGAAAAGGCTCTTACTATAGGACTCATACCAGATTTATCTTTAGAGAAAGTTCAATTCGTGGGGAACACTTCCATTATGGGGGCGAAGATGGCTCTATTCTCTAGAGAAGCTCTTGAGGTATGTTATGAGATTAGTCGAAAGATAACCTACTACGACCTTATTACTCACCCCAATTACATGGATGAGTTTATGTCCGCCAAATTCCTACCTCATACAGATCTGGATAAATTTCCTCATTTATGTATCGGAACAGCAGGTACTTCGCAAAGATAGCCATTAAAGCAAAAAGAGCTCTAAATCAGATGTCAAGGCTAAGCAATGAGTAAAATAGAAGTACCTTAATGAGCCATCCAATTAACAAGATAGCCGATTTAAATACCATTGGATGACACAAAGGGCTTGACAATTTCGATTTTTCTAGTATTATAATACTAAATTTGGGAGCATTTAGTAAATGGGGGTGAAAGTCCGTATCTTCGAGAAGGAATATAACCTTAAAGCTAATGAAGATGAGGAATACCTCAAAACAATAGCTGCTTATGTTGATAACAAGGTTAGGAGGATCGCCTCTTCCATACCCGAAAGAGGGGATGAACAGATAAGTATCCTCGCCTGTCTAAATATCGCCGATGAACTTTGTAAGTTAAGAGAGAAAACTAGAAAAGTCAGGGAAAGGGTGCAGCAGCTAATAGAAAAAATCGAGAAAGAAGCTAAATGAACTGGCTAGACCTGATCTGGGTGGCTTTAATAGTTGTATTTGCCATCCGGGGAGCGATGAGGGGTTTCTTCAAGGAAGGCCTTGGCCTGGTAGGTATCTTCGTCGGCCTCGTAATAGCTATTAACCGCTACGAGGCGGTAGGAAAAATTATAGTTAGTAATTTTCCTAATCTTTCTCTTAAGATAGCAAATCTTTTGAGCTTCGGCTTTATCTTTATAGCAGTGGCTTTGCTTGGTGGTATAGCAGGGATAATTCTTCACAAGGTATCTAAGTATTCCCCTGTCAAGGGTCTAGATCAGGGAGGAGGGGTTCTTTTAGGACTGGTAGAAGGATCATTGATCTGTAGCGTCATCCTCATTTTGTTAACCATTTCTCCCCTCTCTGAGAAGACAACTAAGTGGATGAGGGGCTCCACTTTAAGTCCTTATTTAATGAAAGTGGGCCCCTTTGTTTATAATAGTGTGATCTCTGTTACCCCGGGTAAGGCTAAGAAGTTTATGGAAGAATTAGACAGATTTAAGAAACTAGTGCCTCAGGGTAAGAAATTAGAAAAAAGAGCCGATGGGCTAAGGAGTACTTAATGAACAAAAAAGCGATGATACTCATGGTGGGTGGATTGATTTTTTGTTTGACTGGGGCTTGCTTGGCCAAAATGAGTGCCCAGCAGGTCATCAATCAAATGCGAGGAGCTTACGAACAACGGATGAGCGGAATTGATGACCTGACTATGGTTACCAAAGGCACCGCGGGCATAATGGCCATGATGGGTGAATCAACAATTTATCAAAAGAGAGCGGAAATTGCCGGAAAGACTGTGTACAAAACTCGCACCGAGATTCAGTTCATGGGCAAGCCCTTGATAACCATATATGATGGGGAATATGAGTGGTCAGTGGACCCGATATCTGGCCAAGTAAAGAAGGAAAAAAAAGATTTTGCTCCTGATTGGACTCGGATATGGGAAGTTCTGGATCTTTCCCAAATGCAATACGTGGGTACCGATGATTTGGACGGTGAGGCCGCCCATGTTTTGAAAATGGATGATTTAACCGAAGGAATAAAAAAGTTAATGCCTGCGCTCCAACAAACTGGACCTTCACAGGAGGGGGAATGGTCAGGATGGGCAAAGATGTGGATTAATGCTGAAAACTGGGTCTTTATGAGGATGCAAATAGTTATGACCGGAACTTCTGAGGAAGGGGAAGAGACGACTAACAGAATTACCTCGGATTTTAAAGATTATCGCCAAGTACAGACCATGCTCATTCCTTACCAAATGACCTACAAAATGGAAGTGGAGATGCCCGATATGAGCCCCGAGGAAAAAGAGATGATGCTGGGCATGATGGGAGCATTCATGGAGGGAGGGATGATCGTCACCAAGGTAGAAGTTAATACCGGTCTTCCCGCTGATCTTTTTGATGGGACTAAGTTAGAGGCAGGTGAGCCAATGTTTAAAATTCCCGAGATACCTCAGGAATGAGAAGGGATTTTTCATAGTTGAAACACAAGACGGCCAGGTTCTTTGATAGAATTGCCCAGGAAGAAGACGAGCTACAATATCTTTCTCCCTATGGGAGTAAGAGTAGGCAAAGTAAGGGACGGAAAAGGAAGGAGAATCCCTGTCCTCTAAGAACAGAGTTTCAAAGAGACCGGGATAGAATCATCCATTCAAAAACGTTTCGTCGTCTGAAGCATAAGACTCAGGTGTTTATTGCCCCTTTTGGTGATCATTACCGGACCCGCCTCACTCATACTTTGGAGGTAAGCCAGATTGCGCGTACCATTTCCCGTGCTCTCAGACTAAACGAAGATTTGACGGAGGCAATTGCTCTGGGTCATGATCTGGGACATACTCCTTTTGGTCATACTGGAGAAGATGCTTTAAATGATGTTCATCCTGGCGGTTTTCAACACGCCCAACAAAGTCTAAGGGTGGTGGAGAAGCTGGAGGGAAAAGGAGGACTGAATTTAACCTGGGAGGTGAGAGACGGCATTCTTAATCATTCGCAGGAGAAGGAAAAGATACTCAGCCCTAAAAGCCGAACTCATCCCCATACTCTGGAAGCGGAAGTAGTGAAGACAGCCGATCCCCTCGCTTATGTGAACCATGATATAGATGACGCTCTAAGGGCTGGAATAATCAGAGAAAATGACCTACCAAAGGGGATCATCAAGGTACTGGGAAGTACGAACAGGAAGCGGATAGATACCTTAGTGCAGGATGTGGTTGACCAAAGCCGGGATAGCCCCCATCTTAAAATGAGCCAGATAGTTCTTAGCGAATTTAACCAATTAAGAGACTTTATGTACGAAGAAGTTTATACATCACCAATTTTAGCCCAGGAGGTGAAAAAGGCTTATCGAGTAGTAGCCGATCTTTACAGTTTTTGTTTCGACCATGTCGATCTTTTCCCCCCTTCTTTAAAAACTAATATAAAAAGGGAAGGAAGGAGGAGGATAGCGGTCGATTATATTGCGGGAATGACCGACCAATATGCTCTTAGTCTTTACCAGGATTATTTTCTTCCGCAGGGATGGGGATAAATGGCAAGTTACATTTCTGATGAGCTGATTGATAGAATTAGCGAACGAGCAGATATTGTAGAAATAATCTCTCATTATTTACCCTTAAAAAAAGCAGGAAAGAACTATAAAGCCCTGTGCCCTTTTCATCAGGAGAAAACTCCTTCTTTTATGGTTTCTCCTGAAAAACAGCTATTTCATTGTTTTGGTTGTGGAGCAGGGGGTAACGTCTTTAATTTTGTCATGAAATGGGAGAAAATCTCCTTTCCCGAGGCAGTAAAAATGACAGGGGAGAAAGTGGGAATATCTGTGGCTGTCATTAACGAAGAAGCGGGAAGGGGTGTCTTAAAGGAAGAACTTTATCGCACCAATGAGAGAGTAGCTGACCTTTTCCAGCAAGAGTTAAAGAGGATGGTCTCTGTTAAAAAATATTTGAAACAGCGGGGGTTCATCCCCGAAGTGATCGATAAATTCAGGGTGGGCTGGGCTCCAACTTCTGGGGATTTTCTGAAAATGGCTCGAGCAAAAGGAATCTCGCTGGAAAACTTAAAAAAACTGTCTCTTTTAATTCCCTCTCAAAAAAGAGATGGCTGGTATGCCTGGTTTCGACAACGCCTTATTTTCCCTATCTTTAACCCTGAGGGGAGGATATGTGGCTTTGGAGGTCGGGTTTTAGATAATGGTTTACCTAAGTATCTTAACTCTTCTTCCTCTCTTATTTTCGATAAGAGCCGAATTCTGTATGGTTTGAATTTCAGCAAGGAAGCGATAAGACAAGAAGAGGAAGTAATCCTGGTGGAGGGATATACCGATGTCATGACCCTTCATCAAAGGGGAATAAAAAACGTAGTTGCCTCTCTGGGAACATCTCTTACTTCTTCTCAGGCAAGACTCATTAAACGCTATACTGATCATGTTTTTATTGCCTACGATCAAGACAAAGCTGGAATTTCCGCTACGCTCAGAGGTATAGATCTTCTGTTGGAGACCAATTTGGAGATAAGAATTATCTCTATGCCTCACGGTGTAGATCCAGCCGATTTAGTCAACACAGAGGGTGAGGGTTCTTTTCTAAAACGAAAAGACGGGGCTCTAGCTTATTTTGATTATAGGTTAAACCTGGAGATCCAAAAAAGGCCTTCCCTAAGACGTGAGGATAAAATAGAGATTATCGAAGAGGTTTTTCCTACCTTGGCAAAGGTGAGTAATTCAATAACATTGGGAGAGTTGATAAGGAGTCTCTCCCAGCGCTTAGATTTAGATGAAGAGATGATCCGCACAGAGTTTAAGAGATTCAAAAGAAAAGAGAGAGGTTTTCTTTCTCGCCCCGAATTTCTTAAAATGGAAGATGGACAGGAAAAAAGAGAAAGAATGCTTCTTCAACTCATGCTGGATGATGAGGCGGTAGTAAAGTTAGTAGAGGAAAGATGGGATCTGGATAATTTTACCAATCCTGACTACCGTAGAATTGCCAAGGAAATCATTATTTCGTGGGAAAAAGGAAAGACGTCTTTCTCCAGATTAATAAATCAATTGGAGGAGGAGAATTTATCTAGCATTATCTCTTCTTTTTCTTTATCTGAGTCCCCTTTTAAGACAGATGATGAGGAGAAACTAGCCCTCGATCTGATTGATAAATGGCAAAGAAACAAGGTCCAGAAGAGAATCAGTGAATTAACGAAAAACATAAAGGAGAGTCAAAGAAAGGGGCAGGAAGAGAAGATTAATCAATGGTGGGATGAGTTAACCCACTTAAAGAGACAAATCTCGTTGAGGTGAGTTAATGAAGAAAAAGCTAAAAAATCTTTTAGCCAAGGGCGAAAAAAATGGTAAATTAACCTATAAGGAAGTGGAAGAGGAAATTCTGGATGATATCTTGACTCCTGAGGAGATTGAGGACGTATTTGAGCTATTTAAGAAAGAAGGAATTGAGATAATTGGTAAAGAGGAGGAAGGAATTGACAAATCAGCCGGGTTGGGACTGGATGCCAATGATGGAATTGGAAGATACCTGCAAGAAATTGGGAAAACTTCTTTACTTTCTCCCGAAGAAGAAAAAGAATACGGAAGGAAAATAAAAGAAAGCAGAAAAATCCTGCGAGGAAGGCTACTGGACTTAGCTAATCTTGCGGAAAAAAATCCTTATCTATACGCACTTTCCCGAAGGAGAGGCATTGATAGAGATGTTTTTTTAGATGGTGCAAAAAAGAAGTCCCGAAAGATGGAAAAACTCGCCAATTTTGTTTTAGAGTTGAACGAAGAGGAAGGAAACAGTTTAAGACCCCCTGAGGATAAAGGCAAATTCTTCAAGCTACGGGAAGAGATTAGAGGGGTTAAGTACCGCTATGAAAAATACCGAGATAAGATGATCAAAGCAAACCTGAGACTAGTGGTGAGCTTTGCTAAGAGATATACAGGAAGAGGAGTTCCCTTTTTGGATTTAATTCAGGAAGGAAACATTGGTCTTTCCCGGGCTGTGGATAAGTTCGACTATCGAAGGGGAAATCGTTTCAGCACTTATGCTAGTTGGTGGATCAGACAGTCTTTATCCAGAGCAATCTCCGATCAGTCCCGTACCATTCGAGTTCCCATTCATATAACCGAACTCATGAAAAAAGTAAACCGTGCATCTCAGGAACTTGAGCAGGCACTTGGGAAGACTCCTACAGCCGGGGATATCGCCAGGAAATGCGATCTTCCCCTGGACAAAGTGGAGAGAGTTCAGAGAGTGATTACCAGATCTACCTCCATGGATATGCCCATTGGAGAGAATGAGGATTCTCACTTGATAGAAATTATCGAAAATGAAAAGGCTGGTTGTCCCTTCGAAGAGGTTAATCTTCGTTGCCTTAAAAAGGAGATAAATAAATTAATACAAGAGGTTAAGGACAGACGAGAACGGGAGATTCTAAAGCTTCGTTTTGGTACAGAGGATGGATGGGATTGTACTCTCCAGGAGATAGGTGAAAAATATGGAGTCACCAGGGAGAGAATAAGACAGATTGAGGCGAAGGTTCTCACACAGCTAAAAGAAATAGCCAAAAAGAGGATGCTGGAGGAATATCTAAACTAAAGTCAGGGCCCATAGCTCAGTCGGCAGAGCACCGGACTCATAGTCCAAAAAGGGCAAATTCCAAAAGCAAGTCCAGAGGCAGCAAAGCTAGTCCAAATAAGTCTTGTAAGTGATTTTCTTTCTGTGCTAATTTGCATGAACTTGTATGATTTTGTACCTCATATGGACACCGGAATGTGTCCCTTGGTTTTTGGAACGGGGCTTGCAATCCGCCGACATGGTATTGAGAGGAGCAATAATCTAGCATAAAGGGAGGTATTAAGATGTCTAAACCGCTAGAAAAAGAATTTAACCACTATCTGGAGAACCAGCAGAAGCTTGTTGAGCAATACCACGGAAAATTCATCGTGATAAAGAACTGTAAGGTCATAGGCGTCTATAATAACGAACTTGAGGCTATTGAGAAAACTTCCAAAAAAGAGCAGCTGGGCACTTTCTTGGTCCAGAAATGTGAGCCAGGAAGCGACAGTTACACTCAAACTTACCATTCAAGAGTTACGTTTGCATAAGGATATCATGTGCCAGTAGAACAACGTTGTTTCACTTCAAAGTACAAGGGAATATCAAATGTCTTGATGAATAAAGTTGGCGTTGCCAGAGCTTTTGCCCCTCCTGAGCCATCTCCAACCTTAATTCCTAAAAACTTTCATGCCATTTGGGACACAGGAGCAACAAATACAGTTATTACGCAAAAAGTCGTCCAAGAGTGCGACTTGAGAACTACTGGCATGACCTGGACGCATCACGCTCAGGGGGTGACACTAGCCAACACCTACCTAGTAAGTATTTTCCTTCCGAATAAGGTCGTATTCGGCCAAATAAGAGCAACTGAGGGGATACTGCCTCACCAAGCAGATATGCTTATTGGTATGGACATAATAGCAAGGGGAGACTTTGCTGTTACCAATTATGATGGAAAAACGGTCTTTTCATTTAGAATGCCATCGGTTGAACAGATAGACTTTGTGGAACAATTGCGCAAGGGACAACCTGCTAGAGTGCCTCCTAAAATTGGCAGAAATGCTCCCTGTCCCTGTGGAAGCGGGAAGAAATATAAGAACTGCTGTCTAAAAAAATGATAAATAGTACACTCTGACCTCACCAAAATCTGGTTCGTCTAGCCCTATGGACACCCCCTGTATTCTACTCAAATGTCCAGACCCTACAATATGAGACCTTACATAATTTGTTTTTCTCCATCCTATGATGTTCTGATAATAAGAAAATGTTTACACAGATGTTATGGGATATCCCAAAGGAGCATTCAAAAAAATAAATGAAGGAGGTAGTAGATAAAGGTATTAAAAGATATTATTAGACAGGTTCTTCAGTTGTTATATGAAGGTTACTTTCCTAAGTTTGTGGGAGTATCTGCTTTAGAAGAGTCATCGCTTCGAACGAAGTGGGAACTTATTGAAGCCGTGCTAAGTTATCTCGGGGATAAGGGTTATGTTATGAGCAAGGAGGGCGGATGGAGAATAACCGCCAAAGGAATAGACTTTTTAGAAGATGAGAGTTTAATATAGCCTGCCGGTCCAAGGAAGATAACTTCGGCTGTTGAAACAGGCTCCTATCTTATAACAAAAGACGCAAAATTAGCCACAATTAGCAATGCTAATTTTTTCAACGAAGAAAATTCTATCATTGATGGGTTTTGATCTTCTCCTTGGGCTTCTCTTTGCCTCTAAAAGCACTAATTTATGAGAGAGAGACAATGCCAAAGGAGGATAAGACATGAAGGTAAATTGGGGAGCACTAGGTATAACCATCGGCCTCATTTTGGTAGCAGCTTCAATCTTAGCCGTGGGATTGATGGTAGGGGAAAAAATATCAAGACTAGAGAAGGAGGTACCTATTATAAGAGCCGGCATTAAGCGAACTGTCATTGCTGAGGAGTATGCCTTCAGTAAAGCCAAGTCTGCAAACCCCCAGCAATTTGACGGCAACAGCGGTAAGCTCGAGCCAGATCCATCTTTCTTGGCAAGATAACTCAACCGACGAGGATTACTTCAGAGTATTGTGTCCCACGATGTGGGGGATTCAACATCAGACAATAGCTACGCTTCCTCCCGACACTACCAGTTTTGACCACTGCAACCTGGAGCCGATGACAGAATATGAATACTATGTTTGTGTGCACAGAGGAGAGGAGCATACCTGTTCAAACAGGGCTCACGCGACTACTTTGCCTGAGTAGCTATCATCTTCAGTTCGACCTAATTAAAAACCTTTCGTTTGAGTGAAAAAGAGGGGGAAAATAAGAAAGATCTCTTACTGCCCCAAGAGAAGGAGGCTATTCTTCTTCCCTTTTCGAGGGAAAAAAGCGGCCTTATTTCGTCTTATTTTGACCCCGGTGGCTGAAACTGCTCTGGACAAGGGAAAGCGGACGCAAAATTAGGCTCATACAGCGATCCCAAAAGGGGAGAGATGCAGAGAATAAAAGGATTAGCTCGAGAGAGTGGGGAAGTAGCACACTCTTATATGGAAGCTCATTGACAAGAAAAAAGACGCACGTAGAGGCTCATATAGCTGCTTTCTCACAGCAAGACGACCTATTAACCTAGGTGAAATCAAAGCTCCTCTATCAGGAGAATTTTATCAAGCCAGTTGTGGGATGCAGAGACTTATGCCAGCAAAATGCGAAATGGGGACGCAATTGTTCTTTCTTTTGTGAAAAATAGTCACGCGCATTTTGTCCCAGCAGTTGACAGATGGGAAAAATTTACTATATTGATACTATTGCAGTAAAGGGCCCATAGCTCAGTCGGCAGAGCACCGGACTCATAATCCGTAGGTCCTAGGTTCGAGTCCTAGTGGGCCCACCAGGGCGGATAGCTCAGTTGGTAGAGCGCTGCCTTCACGCGGCAGAGGTCACGGGTTCGAGCCCTGTTCCGCCCACCAAGAAATAAGACGGGGCCGTAGTTCAGTTGGTTAGAATGCCTGACTGTCGATCAGGAGGTCGCGAGTTCGAGTCTCGTCGGCCCCGCCATGCCGAGGTAGCTCAGTCGGTAGAGCACTGGACTGAAAATCCAGGTGTCGGCAGTTCGATTCTGCCCCTCGGCACCAGGCCGACGTAGCTCAATGGTAGAGCAGCTGATTCGTAATCAGCAGGTTGTAGGTTCAAATCCTATCGTCGGCTCCAATGACTAGTGTGCCTTCCCACCCTCTCAAATCCAACACAAGAAAACAAACCCTGGTTGACTTTTCCCTTATTTTTAATACATTAGTGAAAAATTTGACCTGGAGAAAAAGACAGAGAACAGAAGAAACAGGAGGTTCAGAGTGTCTAACTCCTACCAGCCTCAAAAAATCGAACCCAAATGGCACAGGATTTGGAAAGAAACAGGGGCTCATAAAACACTCCAGCGCAGTGAAAAACCCAAGTACTATTGTCTGGATATGTTCCCCTATCCTTCAGGTTCTGGCCTACACGTGGGCCATCTCAGAGGTTACGTTCTCTCTGACGTTTGGGCTCGTTATGAGAAACTCCGGGGCTACAATGTGCTACATCCTATGGGATGGGATTCTTTCGGCCTGCCCGCAGAGAACGATGCCATCAAAAGAGGGATACACCCAAGAACAAACACGGAGAAGAACATCCAAAACATGAAAAGGCAACTTGAGCAAATAGACGCTATGTATGATTGGTCCCGGGAGATCAACACCAGCAGCCCCGAGTATTACAAGTGGACCCAATGGATCTTTCTCAAAATGTACAAAAACGGCCTGGCGTACCGAAAACTGGTACCTATCAACTGGTGTCCCAGTTGCAAAACAGGACTGGCCAACGAGGAGGTAGTGAACGGAAGATGTGAGCGCTGTGAGACTCCGGTAACAAAGAAGAATCTTATGCAATGGATGCTGAGGATAACCAAGTATGCTGACCGGTTGCTTCAAGATTTAGACAAAGTCGACTGGCCGGAAAAGGTAAAGACCATGCAGACCAACTGGATAGGTTACAGTGAAGGTGCAGAGGTTATCTTCAAAGCTGTCTCAGCTAAGGATGAAGAAGAGTTTGACATTCCTGTTTTCACTACCCGTCCTGATACTTTATTCGGGGCTACCTATATGGTTTTGGCTCCTGAGCATGAGCTCACGGAAAAAATTAACTCACCTTCCCAAGAGAAAGAGGTCCAAGATTACATAGAACGGTCCCGAAGAGTTCCTGAGGCAGAGAGGCTGGCCCAAGTCAGAGAAAAGACCGGGGTCTTTGCTGGAGCCTATGCCATCAACCCGGTCAATAGGGAGAAGATCCCTATCTGGATTTCGGATTATGTTCTTCTAGCCTACGGTACCGGGGCTATTATGGCTGTTCCTGCCCACGACACCCGAGATTTTGAATTTGCTACCAAATTTCATCTTCCGATCAGGGAGGTAATATACAGTCCAGGAGCCCAAAGAAAGAAGGACAGTACCCTGAAGGAAGCATACCCTGAAGAAGGAGAGCTCATTAACTCTGGGTCATTTAACAGACTCTCTTCGGAGAAAGCAAGAGAAAAAATCACTGAGTGGCTCCATCAGAGGAATTTAGGCAAAAGGGCTGTGAGTTACAAACTTCGCGATTGGGTTTTCTCCCGGCAAAGATATTGGGGAGAGCCCATCCCCATTATTTACTGCGAACGGTGCGGAGAGATTCCCGTTCCTGAGAAGGATCTTCCCGTTGAGCTTCCCCAGGTAGAAAAGTACCAACCCAGTGGCACAGGGAAATCACCCCTGGAGAACATACCACAGTTTGTCAATACCACCTGTCCTACTTGTGGCTCTCCGGCGAAAAGGGAAACGGACACTATGCCTCAGTGGGCGGGCTCCTCCTGGTATTTTCTGCGCTACCCTGATGCCCATTTAGAAAAAGTCGCCTTTGAAAAGGAGACGACGAACTACTGGCTTCCTGTGGACATGTACGTGGGAGGGATCGAGCACGCCATTCTTCACCTTCTCTATTCCCGTTTTTTCACCAAGGTTCTCTATGATCAGGGATATATCGACTTTGATGAGCCTTTTCAACGCCTGTTCAACCAGGGGATGGTTTGCAAGAGGAGCAAACGAACCGGTAAAGTGGAAAAAATGTCCAAATCTAAAGGAAATGTGGTCAATCCTGATGACCTCGTAGAAAAATATGGCATAGACACGGTGAGAATGTATGAGCTTTTCATCGGACCGGCTGAACTAGATTGTGAATGGCAGGATCAGGGAATCGAAGGGGTCTTTCGCTTCCTGAAGAAAACCTGGGATCTCATACCGAAATGGGAAGCAAAACCTGGCCCGGAAGACACGGAAACTAAGACGCGCCTTCATCTTCTTATTCGGGATGTCACCGAGAGAATAGAAGCTTTCAAGTTCAATACAGCGGTGAGTAGCTTTATGGAGTTTGTCAATTTTCTTAATAGGTCTGAAATACTTGCCAGAGGAGTAGACAAAAAAACCATTGAGACTTTCCTTATACTGCTGGCTCCATTTGCCCCTCATTTTTGCGAGGAACTCTGGGAAAGATTAGGCCATTCCCAAAGTATCTTCAAAGAAAAATGGCCCCTATACGATCCTTCCCTAGTTGAGGATAGATTGGTGAGGATAGCGGTTCAGGTGAACGGTAAGCTGCGAGGAACCTTGCTCCTGGCTAGAGATACTCCTGAGGAGAAAGCAGTGGAGGAGGCGCGAAAAATAGAGAAGATCAGGAAATACCTGGAGGGAAAAGAAATCAAGAAAGCGGTATTTGTCCCTAGCAAGATTATCAATTTTGTTACCAGCCAAGGCTAATCTAGACGGGGGCGCCTCATATGTGGAACCTTACACGAGAGGAACAGACAGTTATCATTTTTTTATCAGGAGTGTTTTTGGTGGGAATGGGGATAAAACTCCTGGGAGGTATTCCTCGGAGTCAAAATCTTTCTTTACCTACCTCTAACAGTTTGGTTGAAGTAAAAATAGGCGGAGCAGTGAGAAAACCAGGTTGGTATAGTCTGTCTGAAGGGAGTCTTGTTATCGAGGCAGTAAAGAAAGCAGGAGGGGCTCTCCCACAGGCAGATTTAAGCAGACTTAATTTAGACTCGCGCTTAAAGGATGAGGATGAAATCTGGATTCCGGGAGAGAAGATCGATATTAACCGAGCCTCTCCTCACCAGCTTACCTACCTTCCTGGCATTGGCCCGATCTTGGCTCAAAGAATTGTTGAATATCGACAAAAGAAGGGACCGTTTCAGGATTTATCTGACCTAGAGAAAGTTCCCGGAATTGGTAAATTAAAGCTAGAGAAAATCAAGGGGAAAATTTGTCTGGACGAAAAGTAGTCCGGAGAATAACTTTCAATATCTTCTCGGTACCAACTAAATCGGCAAAGACATAGTCTGGATTGAATTTTTGCAGTTCCTCTCTGGTGTAATTTCCTGTTGCCACGGCGAGAACTTTTACGGCTGCTTCTTTTGCCGCACTAATGTCCTGAGGAGTGTCTCCTACTAAATAGATTTGGCTATCAGTGATTTCATATCCAGAAAGATTAGCTGCCCTTTTTCGAGCCATCCTTACTAGATTTGCTCTACTTGCATCGTCACTCCCAAAACCACCAATTTCAAAGTATTGATTTAATCGTAGTTTTCCCAACTTACCTCTGGCAATAGGTTCCAGATTTCCAGTAACCAGACCCATCATAACATTTTTCTGCTTGAGTTTCTTTAAGAGTTTTCTTACTCCAGGCAGTGCCCTGGCATGGCTTCTGCTAACCATTTTTTTGAATGATCTGACCATCACCGTCATACATTGACTCATTTTTGCATTAATTTCCTCGAGGGGCACTCCATTTTTCTTTAAGACCCCTGTAATTATCTCCTGATCAGTCATCCCATGATGATTTATGCAATCAATATCAGCGTCTACACGATAAACCTGCCTGAAAGCATCTGAAAATGCCTGTGCATGTTCATAAAAGTCTTGAGTGAGTGTTCCATCAACATCAAACAGAACTAAAGCTTTTCCCTTCTTCTCTCCCCTACCCTTTTCAGACAATTTACTTTCTCCCACTTTTCTTGACTTCGCACCCCCTCTTCTTCAATTAAGAAACTCTGGTATAATATAACAAATAAGAGATAAAAAGCAAGAAACCTAATCCCCAAACCGTGAAATATGAAGCGGGGGGTTGACAAATTTTCAAGTTAGGATAATATATAGTTAGTAGTCCTGTAATTATAGGAGGATGTAATTATGAATTTTGAAGGGATAGATAAAATCTCGCCTGTCCCCTATTATTATCAATTGGAACAATTGCTCCGAGAAAAAATAGAGAATGGCAGGTTAAAACCCGGAGATGTCCTTCCTTCGGAGGCAGAGCTCTGTTCCACCTTTAGAGTCAGTCGAACAGTTGTGCGTCAGGCTTTGAATAAACTATGTCAGGATGGGATTGTCTATAAGGAGAAGGGCAAGGGCACTTTTGTAGCTAAACCCAAGCTGCAGGAAAAATTTATCCAGAGAACCTATGGGTTTTATCAGGAGATGAAGGAAAAAGGTCTTGAAGTGGAAAGTAAAGTTCTGGAACATGAGTTGGTAGAGTCTCCCACCGGGATAAGAACCTTATTGAAACTTCCAGAGGGACAAAAAGTAGTAAAAACCTTCCGCTTAAGGTCAGTAAATAAGGAACTTATTATGTTCACCACCACCTATGTTCGCTCAGACCTCTGCCCGGGACTGGAAAAAGAAGACCTTACCAATCGCTCCTTATATCAGCTTTTATGGGATAAATACAGATTGAAGATCTCCTATGGTCATAGAACCCTGGGGGCGGTAGCTGCCAGTAAATACGAGGCAGATATGCTTAAAGTTCCTCGGCGCTCTCCCCTTATTTACCTTGAAAGTGTTAGCTATCTTGAGGATGGCACTCCCATTGAATACTTTGAGGCCTGGCATCGAGGAGATAAGTGCAAATTTGCCATTGAACTTGTCCGTGCTGAAGAGATGAAGAAAAGAATACCTCCTCATAGAGAGAACTCCACGTTCTGGTCTGGGATACCTTCCAAGCAAGCTGCTTCTCTTACAGATAGAACAGATAAATAATTTATCATTTATTTTGGGTTGGGAGTAAGTCACTCCATTTACAGTCGAGCAAAAAAGATGAGATTAAAAAATAAGGTAGCTATTATTACTGGAGCAGGTTCCGGGATTGGAAGGACAACTGCTCTTCTTTTTTCAGAAGAAGGAGCAAAAGTAGCTATCGTGGAGATAGATAAAGAGAGAGGACAGGACACGGTGGATATGATTAGAGGAAAAAGACGAGAAGCATTTTTGGTACCTACAGATATAACTGACCCCTCCCAGGTTAAGTCTATGGTGAGCAAAGTATTAGAAGCATACGGAAAGATCAATATTTTAGTTAATAATGCTGGACTGTATCTGCAAGGGGACGTAATCAGTGCCAGTGAGGAGCAATGGGACAAAATTATGGCGGTAAACTTACGGGCAGCTTTTCTCTGTTGCAAATATTGTATTCCTCGAATGATTGAGAAGGGAGGCGGGGTAGTGATTAATGTTTCCTCAGAGGCCGGGATTGTAGCTATCAAAAATCAGGTTGCTTATAACACCTCCAAGGCCGGACTGATTTCTTTGACCAAAAGCATAGCCCTGGATTTTGCTTCCCAAAATATAAGAGCGAACTGTGTTTGCCCAGGAACCACGGAAACCCCTTTGGTAGCATCAGCTTTAGCTAAGCAGGCTGATCCAGAAAGAGCTCGACAAAAGCTCGAAAAAGTTCGTCCGGCAAATAGACTGGGAAAGCCAGAAGAAATCGCTTATGGAATTCTTTATCTAGCTTCTGATGAGTCTCCCTATGCTACCGGGGCTGTCCTGTCCGTAGATGGGGGCTACACCGTGCAATGAAAGAAAAGGTTGGCATAGAAATAAGAATTGGGTTGCCTATTCTGTCATCGTCTGAGTTCTCAGAAAATTTAATTCAATCTATACCTGTGGTGTTAACAGCCACGAATTCAAGTGGTGATTTCCATTATGCTCTTCAATCAGAGTGCAGGTGAATTTGTGAAAGCGATAGCTCACGACAATCATCTTTATGGGATCCCAGACTCTCTCCGAGCAAGCAAAACTATGCCAATCACCAATCTTATTTTTGAGCTTCTTAAGAATTCGTTCGATAATGTTACTAGTTCTCGGAAGTTGAGGATGTTGAAACCGTGTTCAGATGAGGTGGATCTTTGACCCAAGGTTGAAGTGCGAACTTCCGATTCTTTGCCGGAGGTAGACCTCTGGCGAAGGCGGAATTAAGGATAAGAGCGAGTGGGAGGTCGGAAGCAATAAGGAAGTAAGTCATCAGCCGGCGCAGCAAAGGAGAGCTTTCTGAGGAGAAATTCTGAGAGATTAATGTCTCTTGGGGCGGGGTTTGGTAGAAAATGAATAGTATTGACCAAGGTAGTCGTAAGTACTGGCTCAGGTAGCGGTATCGGCCAAGCGACCAGTACTTTACTTGCAAAATGGCAGAAGTAGTGGCTACACACTATGATAGAAAAAGGCTGGGAAATAGCAGATGTTACGCTATGGGATGGAAAAGGGTAGTTCATCTGGAGGATAACTGATACAATAATAAGGAGTGAAAAGATGGCTATTAAAGTATTGATTACCTCTACCTCCTTTGGAAAGGTAGCGAAGGAACCGGTGGAGCTATTGAACAAAAAGGGCTACCAGATTATCTGGAATGAATTGGGTAGACCCCTAAAGGAAGATGAAGTAATCGAGAGGGTAAAAGGGGTGGATGCCTATATTGCTGGTCTGGATGAGATTACAGCAAAAGCGATTGAAGCTGCGAATAAACTAAAGGTCATCTCCAAATACGGAGCTGGTGTGGATAACATAGATATTGAGCCAGCTACCAGGAGAAAAATAGTGGTAACCAATACTCCTGGCACCAATACCGAAGCAGTGGCAGATTTAACCTTTGGCTTAATTTTAGCAGTCGCCAGAAAGATACCCCAGGCAGATAGGAGCACTAAAAAAGGGGAATGGAAGAAGTTTTTTGGTACAGCGATATATGGAAAAACGCTGGGTATAGTAGGAATGGGTGAAATTGGCAAGGCAGTTGCCAGGAGAGCAAAGGGCTTTAATATGAGGATAATTTACTGGAGTCGGCGAAGGAAGCTCGATATTGAAGAAGAAACAGGAGCAAAATATACTGATCTTAAATCCTTGCTACAGGAGGCGGACTTTGTCAGTCTGCATCTTGCTTTAACCGGTGAGACTAAAAATATCATCGGAGAAAATGAAATAAGATTGATGAAGCCTACCACTTTCTTAATAAATACCGCCAGAGGTCCTCTCATAAATGAGAACGCTCTTTATCGATGCTTAAGGGATGGAGTAATCGCAGGAGCGGCAGTTGATTCCTATTCTGATGAACCTCCCCAGGACAGTTCCCTCCTTTCCCTGGATAATATCATTACCACTCCCCATATGGGAGGCTATACCTATGAGGCTTTAAAGGATATGGGGATGACTTCCGTGGAAAATGTCATTGATGCATTAGAGGAGAGAAAGCCCAGGTACATAGTGAACCCGGAGGTTTACGAGTCTTAATACTGCTTAATCCCGTGAGTGGTCTCCATAATTTCCAAAAATTTTTGGGGGAAAGTCCTAATCAACTTGACGAATTTTCCTTAGATGGTAATATATAATTACAGGATTATAGGAGGATGTAATTATGAATGGCGGAAGAATAGATAAAATCTTAGCTGTCCCCTATTATTATCAATTGGAACAATTGCTCCAAGAAAAGATAGAGAGAACTCCACGTTCTGGTGGGGATACCTTCCAAGCAAGCTGTTTCTTCTTCAGACAGAACAGATAAATTAAGAGGTTAAGAAATAAAGCGGCTGTTGTTACAGGAGAAGGTTCCGGGATTAGAAGGAAGCAAAAATCAAATCAAGGAGGTGATGCAGCTATGTAAGAGGATACTTATGTTCATCAAATACCAGAAGGAGGAGGAATAAAAAATGAAAAGAAGGAGAAAGATAGGTTTGTGGGTAGTTATTTTGCTGGTAGGGCTTCTTGTAGTGGGGTCAATACCTGCTCTGGCTAAGAAGCTTCCTAAGGAAATTGTTATTGGTTGGACACCACCCGATATCACCGGAGTCTTTAGGACTGCAACACACTACTTCGAGATAGGTGCTTACGATGCTTCTCTAAATGGAATCACTACTAGTATCATCTATCGGGCTCCGGCCTCACATGTAGCTTTTGGGGATCAGGTGGCAATTATCGAAGATTTTATTACGATGAAGGTAGATGTAATTGCCATCTCACCTATAGAAGTGGAAGTGATTATTCCGGCTATCCTCAAGGCTAATAAGGCAGGCATTCCGGTGATAATTGTAAACTTGCTGGAGCCCATTGCAGGAGTTGAGGTAGCCTCTTATATTGGCTTCGATAATGGCGAAGCAGCTGAGGTTTCTGCCTATACCGTGCTGGATTACTTTGGTGGACCGGGTGTGCTAGGTACGGGGAGAAAAGTTGCGGTTGAGCCAGGAGAATACCTTGACCTAAAATGGTGGCAAGACCTATATGCTACTGTCACGCCAAAAGAAAAAGCAGCTATAAAAGCAACCGGAACCATTATCGAGGGTATTGCTGGTGGTTTCTTCTCTACAGCTCGAGTGATCGGTTTTCACAAGGTGATTGATGAGTATCCAGGTATCGAAATAGTTGGTACCTTGCCGGCAGACTGGAACCGAGAAAAAGGTTTCAAGGTAGCGGAAGACTTTCTCACAGCCAATCCTCCAGGAACACTTGACTTTATGTGGGCGGCGTCTAATGAGATGGGTATGGGTGCAATGTTAGCTACTGAGGCTGCGAAGAGGCAAGATGAGGTGAAAATATTCACCAATGACGTTACACCGGAGTCAACGATGAGGGTAGCTGAAGGAAGAATGGTGGCAGAAACAACTCATGGATTTGCGGACTGGGGTTGGTACGGAGTCGAATATGCGGTTAGGGCAGCTCTGGAACTAGATGTCCCTCCGATTTTCGACATCAGGCCCAGGACAATGTACAAGGATAATGCGGATGAATTTTATCCTGAGCCAAAGCTTGATCCTATAGACTGGGATGCAATCAAGGCTGAATATCTGGCAAAATAAGTTATGGCAAGAGGGGGTTCCTTTATAAAGGGCCCCCTCTACATGTCTGCTTCTGTGAAGGAGAAAAAGAAGAATGCCAAGAGAGCCTTTATTACGATTAGAAGCCATTGATAAAAGTTTCCCGGGTGTTCATGCTCTTGATCATGTGGATTTTGACCTTTATGAAGGAGAGACCCATATTCTCCTGGGTGAAAATGGTGCTGGTAAATCTACCTTAGTGAAGATTCTCAGCGGTTCTTTACCCAAAGATAGTGGCCGTATCATCCTCCGGGGCAGTGAAGTCGAAATAACCAGTCCTCATCATGCTCGTTCATTGGGAATGGGCATGGTTTATCAAGAGTTGAGCCTCATTCCCAGCCTGAGTGTAGCTGAGAACATCTTTTTAGGTAGATTACCCAGACGTAGGTTTTTCTTTGTTGATTGGCCAGGAATATATAAAAAGGCTCAACAAATTTTGAAGAAACTGAACTTAAATATTGACCCTACTGTGCTGGTAAGGCATCTTGGTCTGGCTGAACAACAGTTATTAGAAATCGCCAAAGTTTTGTCTTCAAATGAACAGATTCTACTGCTCGACGAACCTACATCAGCTCTATCAGAAGAGGAGCGACAACAATTTTTTAACCTCATAAATGAATTGCGTGAAGGGGGGATTTCTATTATTTATATTTCCCATCGCTTATCCGAGGTTCCCTTAGTGGGCCAGCGAGTAACTGTTCTGAGAGATGGGAAGAGAATTACTACATTACCCGTGAATGAAGCTGACGAGGACACTATTATTCGGATGATGGTGGGAAGAGAACTTAAGGAACAGTTTCCCAAAGAGGAAACGAGTTCTGGCAAGCCTATTTTGAAGGTGCAAGACCTGGAGGTAAAAGGGGCCCTGCACCATGTGGACTTCACCTTACATGAAGGGGAAATAGTGGGCATTTTTGGTCTGTTGGGAGCTGGGTGCACTACCCTTGTCCATGCATTATTTGGATTACAAAAGACTGATAGTGGTAAAATCTATATTAATGGTAGAAGAGTTACCATATCTTCTCCTGAGGAGGCAATCGGGTTAGGATTGGGTTATCTCACCAGAGATAGAAAAGATGGCCTCATACAACCAATGTCCGTAGTGTCAAACATAACTCTAGCCAGTTTGAAAAGAATTTCGCAGTTGGGTCTAGTTAAGCAGCGAAAGGAGCAGCGAGTAGGAGAAAAATACGTTAATGAACTGCGTATCCATCCTCCTGACCTGACTCGGAAGCTCATGTATCTTAGTGGTGGTAATCAGCAGAAAGTTGCCGTATCCAAGTGGCTGTGCAGTGGATCGAAGATTTTGATTTTTGATGAACCCACACGGGGTATTGATGTAGGAACAAAAGCCGAGATTTTTCAAATTTTTAATCAGTTGACTAAGAAAGGGGTAGGAATCCTTATGATATCTTCTGAGTTGCCAGAAATTTTAGCCATGGCTGACCGTATCTTTGCAATGCGAAGAGGAACTTTTACTGCGGAATATCAAAGAGGAGAGACAACACAAGAAAAACTGCTAAAAAGTGCCAGTTAGATACAAAAGTAGCAGGGAAAAGAGGGAAGAAAAAACATGAGAGAACAAAGAAAAAAAATACCCACTGAAAAAAATAACCGCGAGAAGGCGATATCCTTAAAGGTGCCTTCAAAAGTATCTTTGATAAATCAATGGGTCTCTAGGGGGGGTGGAGTAATCAGAAAAATTTTGCTAAGGGGGGGTCCAATTGTAGCCTTTCTTTTCCTGATTATATATCTTTCTTTTGCTGCACCGCATTTTTTAAGTATGGGTAATTTTTTGAATATAACAAGACAATCTTCCATTAATGCTATCCTTGCTGTAGGTCAGACCATGGTTATTATTGGTGCAGGTATAGATTTATCTGTTGGCGCTGTCCTTGCTCTCTCAGCTTCAGTGTCTGCGGTAGCAGTGTCATACTGGGGACTCAATCTGGGAGTTGGTATACTTTTGGGTCTGGGGACAGGAGCGCTAACCGGATTTACGACTGGTGTCATCATTACCAAAGGAAGAATACCTGATTTTGTTGCTACGCTGGCTATGATGACTACAGCAAGAGGTCTAGCACTGATTTTGACGCAGGGCCTACCGGTTCCCTCGCACTTCACCGCCCTCAAACTTGTGGGATATTTGCCCGCAGGACTAATCTGGCTGGGTAGCGGTGATATTATGGGTGTTCCGGTTCCGGCTCTAATTATTGTAGCTGTAACTATCCTGGGCTGGATTATTTTGAGCCGTACTACGTTAGGCCGGGCTATTTATGCTGTAGGAGGCAACCGGGAAGCTGCTAGAATTTCAGGTATCAGCTTTGTGCGCACCAAAATCATCGCTTATACTATTATGGGACTACTGGCTGGAGTTGCTGGTATTATCCTCACCGGCCGTCTAAATTCAGCCAATGCCTTAATGGCAGAAGGAGCAGAATTGCAGAGTATTGCTGCTGTAGTCATTGGTGGAACAAATCTCTTTGGTGGTGAAGGTGGTGTTATCGGTTCAGTAATTGGCGCATTTATAATGGGTACACTGGGTAACGGTTTGAACTTGCTCAATGTCTCCGCTTTCGTGCAGCGAGTCGTTATGGGTTTAATCATTATTGGTGTTGTTGTTTTTGATCAATGGCGAAGAAGACGATTTGCTGTCTAAAATTAGATATTTAACCTGCCTTCCCCCGGCATAAAAGTAAAAATGAAAATAAAAAACTGACCAGGCTTTCAGAGTAGAAGAATTCAAAAAATTGAAGAGGAGAGACAAATGGAGGTGAAGGGCGGATACGTAGGCAATCTCTTGAGGGTTAATCTGAATGATAAAACTTACCAGGTAGAGCATCTGGATGAGGAGCTTTTGAACCTATTTTTGGGAGGAAGAGGAGTAGCTGCTAAAATTTATTTTGAGGAGATTGCTCAAGAGGTTAGGCCACTGGATGAGGCGAATAAACTGATCTTTATGAGTGGTCCTTTAACCGGTACCATTGTTCCCGGGAGTACTAAGTTCCAATGTGCCACCAAATCACCTGAGACCGGGATATATCTTTGCTCTAATGCCGGGGGAGATTTCGGCCCGCACCTCAAGTTTGCTGGTTACGACGGCTTAATCATAGAAGGTAGAGCTTCCAAACCTGTTTATCTATCTATCAATGATGATAAGGTGAAAGTTGAAGATGCCACCAAACTCTGGGGCAAGAGCACCGGAGAGGTTTATAAGACCCTCCAGAGTATATATCCTGGGGCCGCGATGATGTGCATTGGACCTGCTGCAGAGAAAAAAGTAGCTTTTTCCTGCATTAAAGTAGATGGTAGGACTTTCGGTAGAGGTGGAGCGGGAGCAGTTATGGCTTCCAAAAACCTTAAAGCCATAGTGGTTAAAGGGCAAGGCAGGTTGAATTACGCTAATCTAGCTGAACTTAAGAAAAGGATTAAGCCTCGGGAGGTGAGGAAGGCCTGTCAGAGCTTAGCCGATTATGGAAGAGCAATCTATACCGAGTCGATAAACGAGCTAGGTTGTTATCCAGTAAGAAACTTTGAAACGGCCGTATTTAGTGGAGTCGATAAGATTGATGCCCGGTTCATGAAAGAGAATTTTTTTGTTAAAAGTCAGGCCTGCTTTAAGTGTCCCGTAGCCTGTCTAAAGGTATGTCGGGTGAAAACCGG